>ERZ779902.358-NODE-358-length-20416-cov-4.112765_pt1 | contig 20416 bp, 44 predicted proteins | sample MGYA00511350_ERZ779902 | MGnify/ENA primary metagenome ERZ779902 (study PRJEB29588, sample SAMEA2146908) | human gut metagenome | biome: human gut; feature: human-associated habitat; material: faeces | place: Denmark | collected 2008/2010 ...
TGGCAGCACCGTAATCACCAGCCGTGGCAGGTTTTCCCGGTTCTGCGTTATACTCGTTAGTACACCGCTCTCTAACATAAGATATAGCCGCTTTAACCAGCCCTCTTATTCCGATTTCGGTTTTAATTGCTATTCTCGAACACGCAACCTTAGTATCATCTGTATCCACCGACATATTACCGTCACCCTCAACTCTGCAATAGCGGTTAATGCCATTATCTCCAACAGGCGGGTAATATCCTAATACATCCAATGGATGCAAGCAGAAGTGGAATCCATTTTCGCAGGCTTTTACCTCCCCTTCCTGCTCAAACATCTTGTTTTGTTCGTACTGGAATCCACGACAGGTCATATCAGGATTAAAGCCTTTATAGCCTTTTATTCTTGTGAATTCCACAGGAAAGGTTACATTACTTGGAAGCTCGGTTCTAAGAATCATGTAAGCCATGTAGTTAGTATCGAAGCCGGCTATTCCGCAACCAATCTTGGTAAGCAGGAACGTTAGCTCAGGGTGTTCGTCAGCGTAATGCTTGAAGTTACGCAGTGATACTATCAGTTCTTCGTCGGTCACCTTCTGCATATCCTTGTTAAGGGTAGGGATGGCGTATGACTGACCTTGTATGCCTTCCGCTTGGCCCATGATTGCGCCAAACTTCTCTACCGCCAATCTAGCGGCACCACCGGCATGATTTCCGTTCATGTTTGAGCCAAACACAAAAATCTGATTCTCGCTAAGTTCCTGAATGTTCTCAGGGGTTAATTCTCTTTTCATAATCGTTATATTGTTATCATTTATGCAATTAAATACTGTGTAATTCTTCTTTCACAAACAAATGGCTGAACGCATCGTCTAAGTCTAATTCCAAGTTTAGCTTGGATGGGAATGACTTGATGTAATTAAATAGCTTGAAAGCAAATTCATCATCGTCACCGCAACGGTCAATCAGCGTGAGAAGCATGGCGTTCACCATATCAGCGTCATTGCCATAATTCTCCTGAGTGTTGGCACTGCAATGGTCAAGGTCTCTTTTCAATCTCCTTATCGCTGCTATAGCCGTGTTAAAGTTTCTCTTTGAATCGTGTCGTAATTCAAAGCCTTCCTTCTTGTATTGCTGTTGCATTTCAAGAAGGTTTGTCTCTAAAACGTCCGTGAGGACAAATACGATATTGGTTATCGTATTTAGCTTGTCTGTTCCTTGCATAGTTATAGCTTTTTAATATAATCGTTACATATCTGCCCATATCTGTCACAGGCACATACTCTATGCCCTTTAGCCTTACAATACGCAGAATTGTCCCCGAAGTCCGAGGCATTCTTGCAGTTGCGGCATTTGACATATACGAGTTCTGATTTTACTTTCTTTGCCATTTACTTATCGTCATACCTATGTTTCTGCCAATATTTATATGCCCCATATTCATATCTCCTGTCAAACATAATCCGTTCAAGAGTGCCTACACGTTGTAAATCGGCATTGGCATATAAATCACCTCCTGCAATCTTAGCGTAAAGCATTTCAATATATTCCTCTCGGCTACATTCATCGCCATTGAAAACATTGGGTTTTTCTTCGGGAATATTCTGCACGGCTATGCACCTCTCATCCCAAAAATCCTGCAACCATCTCATGAACAATGATGGGTCTATTGTACCGTAATTCTTATCATACGACTTAGGATTTTGCCGGACTTTCTTAAAGCACAGATATATTTCTTCAAGCGATATATGCGGATAGGCATCAATGATTTCGTTGGATAGCGCATTTACCTGCCCATCGCTCATATCATCCTTTCTTCCATACCAATCCAGCATCTTTCCGATGTACAATATGATTACGGCTTTCGTCTGATTCAGGTCATGTGCTGATAATTGCGATAACGTAATAGGAGAACGACCGTTTTTGAACACATCTTCGATTGTTCGTATGTCCTTAACAATTTCCGTCAACCATCTTGCTGGCGAGGTCGAAAATGCTTGGAGACTTGTTTGCAGTTCGGTTTTGGTAATTTCTGTTGGCATATTTGTTGTTATTGTTTGCCCACCGTGCGAGCCGTTTTGATGTTTCCCACGATGTTTGTTTTTCGAATCTCATCTTCCGGTCGTTTGTACCGTGTTCAGTCCAATAATTGAAGAACTCTTCAAGCATATCATCCGTGTACAGGTTTCGGTAGAGCAGGATTTCTGCACGAAATTCGTTGTATCTTTCCTCTATTGATTTCTTGGGCGGTTTCAGTTCGGCTTTTGCATTGACACCTGCAAGAAATGCTTCGTATGCTATTTTCTGCTCTGCAAGGGTTATGTACTTGCGTGAGTATTCAATGGCGAGTTGTTGGATTTTGATTTCCATGATTATAATATTACATTGGTTAATTGTTTGTTTTCTTTTCCGTACACGTTCCAATGTCCTTTATCATCTTGCAAAAGTCGCAGGGCGGACACTTCACCGAAACGCTCTGTATTTCCACACAAATCCACCAGCCACGCTTCCTTTTTGCTTGGATGGGGTCTGATACATCTTCCCACTATTTGATACCATAACGTCAAAGACATTGTAGGACGAGCCATTACAACGGTATCTAACGCAGGGAAATCAAAGCCTGTAGTAAGGCAAGCCGCATTAGCCACAACCTTAATCTCTCCATCCTTGAACCTCCTTAGAATTTCCTCACGCTCATTCTTAGGGGTGTCACCGCTTACAACAGCGCATCCGTCAATGGATAAAGCCAGTTCCATCGCTTCATCAACGAAGCGGGTGAAAACGAGGATTCCATTTCTCTTTATACCAGTCTTTGTATTATTAAGCAACCGTCTTACCACATCGGCAAGGTGAGCGGAAAAGCGTGTGCTGTCGTATGCGTGTTTCACGGACTTGTCGGTGAAGTCTGACCCCGAAGTGTTCTTGAACAGCTTCATTTGTTCCCACCCTTTGGGCTTTGCATCCAAGTATCTCACTTTGGCAAGAAACCCTTGTTTCAGAAGTTCGTCTATCTGTATGTTGTAGATTATCTCACTAAAGATAGGTTTCTTGTAATCAGTCAGCATTTGAAGCCAGCTCTTTGCGGTTTCAAGTTTCGGTTTGTTGGTTATGCGGTCTATTTGACAGAAACTCTCTAAACGGTATGGGGTTGCAGACAATCCAATAACCTTGCACTTCAATTCGGAAAGAAACTTAGCATACATCGTTTTCTTTCTGTTCGATACATAATGAGCTTCATCAATCATAACGTACTTGAAATGCTGAAACAGCTCTGCATAGTTCCTTACGCTGCCTATTGTGCAGAATGTAACCTTTGAAATTACTTTCTGACCGACCGAAGCGGAGTACATGGAACATTCTACACCATAGCTGCGCATCTTGCTGTAATTTTGCTCTAAAATTTCTTTTTGAGGGCAAAACACAAGCACGTTGTCATTCAGCCTATAGGCTATATCTGCTATCACCAAACTTTTCCCAGAACCGGTTGCGGCTACTATCAGTCCGTTATTCTTCTTCGTATTGTCAAGAAAAAACTTTACCGCTGCATCGGAGGCGGCTTTCTGATATGACCTCAGTTCGTACTTCATAATTAATAAAATTCTTTATCACTAAGATTAAGCACACCTTTATCGACAAACTCATACCCTATGTATCTAACCGAATTACCATTTATAATGTATCAATCTGTTTGATTATCATCATCACTGTGTGCGAAAAGCAAGTCATGTGTTACACTTTTATCTCTCTTTAAACCTACGAAATAGTTGTTATTGTAGAAACTGATTTCGGGAATATACTTGAATGTGCTTGTATCTATACCGTCATAGACACCGTACTTCTTCTTGAATCGTTCATCCATTATTCTTTTGTTTTACTTGTTCAGCCAAAAACTTTCTAAAATCATTCTTGTATTGGCTGTGAATGATTTTATACTGCTGTGATAAGTTAGGCAACTGCTTGTAACCTTTGCTATGCAAGAACTTGGCTACAAGCTCAATCTTTTCACGGTTACTAAATCCTCTGTCTTTGCACATGTTAGTTATACAGACATTCGCCTTGCTGGTAGGTTTCTTCTCAATTGGTGGCATGTACTCGCGTCTGCCATAAGCGTGCGTTCTTGGATAGCCAACCGCTTCACCTAAATACTCACCGGTGATAAAATCAAATTCACCGCTAATTAAACTATCTGCTATTTCGCCCATAATTATTTATTTTTCTTGTTAGACTTCAACTTATCCGCCCTCATTTGAAATTTTGCAGAAAACTCGTAGAATACCTCATTTACCAAATCAAAATCCTTTGTTGTGCGAATAGCATCAATAACTTTACTCTGTTCCATCATCATACTTACGCTTTCAGCAAACATTTCTAATGCCAATATCTTTGCTTCTTTCTTATTCATATTCTTTTAAAATATTTACAACCATTCTTTCTTGATGCTTTGATGCGGTGCTGCAACTTCTTGCAATACATGAAGAAATTCACACACTCATAGAACTTGCACAGGCTGCAATGCCTTTCTTCTGTCTTATCCATATCGCCTGCCTTTACAAATTCGTTTTAAATTTTCTAAATCCTTTTGTTTGGGATTTTCACTATTCTTGGTAGCATCAATCAAGGTCATATCATCAATGGTTGCTTGCCATCTACCTCCAGTTACTGGACTTTCATAGATAACTCGATAAACTCCATACCCTTCCAAAAAAAATCTAAAATCTGATATTGAAACTTTTTTCATAATCGTGTGTATTATGGTAGACTTCGGGCTACCGGATTAAACTATTCAATTTCTATATCTATAATTTTTATTTATTTTTCCTACTACCCATAATCACCTCGACAAACACCCATTGTTTAATTGCTTTCTTCTTGTTGTGTTTGTCTATCACCTTTTTCACAAGTTTCCTGCGTAAGATATAATCGGGTAATTTCGCAGTCATTGGCGATTTATATTCAACCATCACATACTTTCCAATCGCAATGTCGTAATAGACAAAATCACACGTGTAAACCGCATTATGTTCGTCCACGCGTTTAATCACCTTGTCTTTCGTCTTTAGATGCTTGATATCATTCACAATACGCTTTGGTATAATCTCTATGCTCACTTGTTTTCTAAGTCCGTATATCTCACCTTTCTTTTGTCTGTCAAGCAGGAAAAGATAATACTGAAACTCGTGTGTGCTATCGAATGTGCCGTAGCTGTTTGTTACCTTTTTGGAGAAGTATTTCTGTTTCATTAGAATAATGTCAGTTGTTGGTTTTCGTTTTCTGTTTCCACAAACATCTTGCGAAAGATGTGGAAAAGGACATTTGTAACGATTGAATTGCCGAACATTTTGAATTGTTGCGTTTCGGATATTCCTGCCGATTGTATCTTTCGTATGTCGGCATCGTCCACATCCATGAGCCTGCCTACTTCAAGCGGTGTCAGCTTGCGGATGCGGAAATATTCTTGCAGGATGTTGTTATCTTGCCAACCGCAAGAGGTTATGGTTGGGCAATTCGTGTGTTCGCCACCTTTGTTGAAGCCTCGTGCTCTCTGTAGAATTTTAGGTTGCAAATTTCCACCTTGGTAAGTGCATATTGTTGGAGATACAGCATTAACATCATACACTCTTCCTCTTTGCGGATTGCTGAAATTACTGCCATATACAAGGTTGCCTACTTGCAGCACTTTTGGTTGTATCGGCTCTACCACCATATTGTCCTTTTGACTTGTCGTGATAGTGTTCGATACACCGTCAGTTCGTGGCACCCAATCCTTTGCAGCGGAGAATTTAGCTCCTTTGTCTCCGTGCGCCTTGCGCCTTTGCTTTTCTTTATCGGTGCGCTCCATGCGGAGCACTTGCGGCTCTGTTATTTTTTCCATAATAAAATCGTTGTTTTAGCTATTAATGGTTGTTTTTATGCAGGATGAAATGTCCTTGTAAATACGTTCGTTATACGCATCAATCCAAATTGGATAATTTGAGATTAGGGGTGGTAAAATACCCTCGTCAAACATTCGCTTTAGTCTGTTGTTCATTGATAAACTCTTTAAGAACGGTCGTACCGCCACCTGCTTTGCATTGACTTGCAAGTATAGTGCAGGACACTTTGTCTTTCCGTGATATAATATTGCTTTCTCTCTTGTATCCTCCACTGCTGACAGAGTGGTAGTAATCAACCATCTTCTGTGACAGGTAATACTTTTCCGGCGCATCAGTTTCCAATACGTCAGCAAGTCTGAGTTCCAGTGGAAATGGTTCGGGAAAGTGATAGCTTGCGTTATCGCCAAGTATGCTCACCATAAAGATGCGCTCTCTATTTTGAGGAACACCGTAATCTGTAGCATTCAGTACTTTGGAGAAGTTGGAATATCCAAGCCTTGCAAGGTATTGTTCCCACTCTCGGAAATAAGGTAGGAACTTTTCACTTACTAATGCTTTTACATTCTCCATTAGCAGGAACTTAGGGCGCTTGCACTCGATTGCCTTTCTGCACTCCCATAACAGGGAACTTCGTGTCCCGCTTCCCTCAATTAATCCCTTTTGCTGTCCTGCATTGGAAATGTCAGTACAAGGGAATGAATAGGTAAACAAATCAAAGTCAGGTACATTATTCCAGTCTATCTTGCTTATATCTCCATAGTTCTTATCTTTTGCTTCGGGAAACAAGGCATTGGCTGCTTGTATCGCATATTTGTCAACTTCGCTTCTACCGACACACACCCAATCGAAATCGGCGTAGTGCTGCTTTAGCCTGTTCAGAGCCAACCCTTGTGAGTTGTAACCCTCAAAAGCGAAAAAACATCTAAGAGGATTTCTTTTGTTGTAAATCATAATATTCAGCTTTATAACCTTTTATTGTATTGTAATGAGCGCACTTTTTCAATACTCTTAATAGATTAGAATTATTATTGATACCTAAAAATGAACACGCTGATGTGATACTATTAAATAGTTTTATTTCTCCATTTGAAGAAATCAATACAACTTTTCTTTTTTGTTTTCCAGCATTATTGCTTCTTTTACTAAGGCCTATTTTGTATGCGTGCAACTGATTCATAGAGTTGTCGCACCATTCAAGATTTTCTACTCTATTATCTGACTTAATTCCATTGATATGATTTACTTGTGGGAAATTATTAGGGTTATCTATAAAAGTTATAGCTACAAGCCTGTGGACTTGCATCGGATGTCTTTTCTTGTTTACTTTCAAATCAACTTGCAAATAGCCTTTCTTTAGGATATTTGGTTTTAGTATTTTCTCCTTACTAATATAAAACGCCTTCCCATTAAAAATATGTCTTTGTTTGCTTTTTACTCTTCCAAAAGTGCTTACTTGATAGCCATCATATTTTGGGATATTTCTCCATTCTTCTATACCATCTATAAGATGGTTGTCTTTGTTATATATCATTTGTTCTATTCTTAATTAGTAGCCAAGGGTGGAATTGAACCGCCAACCTACTGTCGAGGGGATTAGGCTTGCCACTCCGCGCCTATTGTGGTGGTAATTATATGCGCTGCCGTTCCTTGCTGTCGCTCTACCATTGAGCTACCCGGCTTAAACTTAAATACAGTCTGCAAACCGTTTATCAGAAATCCACTGTATTTCCTTGTACTTCGGACGTTATTTCTTAGCTGTGTGGCAGTAGCAGGACTCGAACCTGCATGATAGGTGTTTTGATTTAGAATCCATACCCTCCCATTTACGAACCTATCTTGAAAGTCTACATAGCGTCTACCAATTCCGCCATACCACCATATTCGCCCTCCCTATCTTCACAGACCGAGCAGGCAGGTTAACAAAGTATTAAACTATTCTTCCGTTTCACCTTCAACGATGATTGAAAGCTGTCCGCAAGCGGCACCGTTTTCAATCTCCGACTTTGTGGCGATGGCTACTGCATAATCGTAACCCATTCTTTCGAGTTGTTCTTTAATCTCTTTCATAATTCAATTAGTTTTAAATGTTTATACTAAATTCACTCCCTCGACAATACCGTTACCGAGATTGTTTTTCTCTGAAATGTTGTTAGGATTGATAGGCGATAGTTTCACAAAGAAATGTTTCTTGTCGAAATATATTTGTAACTTTTCTCCGTCAAAATCCGATTCATCCACCAGCGTGAGGTTGATGGTTGTTTTCAGGTTGCTTTCCGTTCTTATCTTCCCAAGTTCCTCAATAGACATCTTCTTAGGATAAGGGATAAGCCAATCACGCTTTTCTTCATCGAAGCTGTGCAAACTGATTTGAAGCGTTACATTTCCTTTCACAAATGAGAAGTCGCTGCCTTTGATACCGATGGTAGAAACGTAATGATGTGTATTCGGGTACATTTCTGTAATACGTTCAATCGCTTCTTTAACGGATTCGATATTCAAGAATGGCTCACCCATGCGAGTGTAGTTAATCTTGAACTCTTTGGAATTATTCGGATTGAAACCTGCTTCTCTGATAGTAAACATAACTTGCTCTACAATCTCGTCCGCTGTTAGATTGCGGTATTTTTTCATGTTTCCGGTGGCGCAGAACTTACACCTGACAGGGCAACCACTCATTGTGGACACTCCAATCATCCACCGTTCAGAACGGCTTCCGAGGTTGTCATTATCAAGAAAGTTCTGTTTTCTGCCTATCGCATTTTTGGTATAATACGGAAGAAAAGTGTCGGTGGTTTCTACCAGCATACCGTCTGCCAGTCGTAAGCAGTAAACCGTGCCGTTCTTGAATGTTTTATTTTTTACTATTTTCATAATTAATCAAAATTGTAATTATCTTCACTTGTAGGCTCGTCTATCGGCTCATCATTCCCGAAGTCCATCACAGCCCAGTCAGGAACAAACTCATTCATGGCTGTCCTCCTTTGCTTCGTAAGGATAAACGTCCATGATGGATGTTTCTGCAACAGAAGCAATCTGATAATCTGCCATTGTGCCTTTCATACCATCGTCCAGCTTCTTGACCGCATCACGCAAATCGGCAGCTTGCACCAATACATTGGTAGATGTGCGCTTCTCCATACCGTTCTTTTCGTCAAGGGTAATAAATACGAGTTTACACTTAAACCACTTGTCTGCTGATTCCTCGTCAGAGAAAAACACTTCCGAATATTTTGCCCTCTTAATGTCGGCAATCGTAAACTCACCACTGATAAACGGTGTCATTTCCTCTATACACTTTCCTTCACTCTCTGTAAACGAAAGAGCATCGAACAAATAAGGTTCTGTGACTTTCTTGTTCATGCCATTTTCCATTACTTTCTCGTAACGGATTTTCACTTCAAACCATGTATTCATAATTTTTTGTTTTTAATTTGTTCTATCACTTGTCTTTTCATCTTCTTACTCAGCTTCCCCACAAACCTTTGGTGCTTCTCCGTACTTTCATCGGTCAAATCCTCTTTGTAGGAATAAAGCAACTTTTGCAGGAGAAGCACTTCTTGTTTGGTGAGGGTGAGTTTCATAACTATTCATCTTTAATCTCCCACAAATGCCAGCAACATTCATGTACATTCACAAATTCATCACGTGGTGGGAATATCTGTGCCACTTGAATGTCGTTGGGCAGAAATTTGTACCGTACTTCTTTTAGCTGCTGATAACCCAAAGGAAACTTTGCACTTACTGATAAATGCCATTTACCGTTTTCAATGGCTATTATCAAAGACATTCCTTTGTACCTGAATATTCCTGTCTGGTATATTCCATATTCGTCTGTAATTAGGTGTTCTCCAATATGGAAAGGGAAGTTCTTTGGAACATCCTCCTTATATTTGAGTAATTCTTCTTTTGTCATAGTATTATCTGTTTCTATATTCCCTCATCATTTCCTCATATCCTGCATCGCCCCAATAAGGCAGATAACAACCGTAATCAGTATTTGCCCAAATTTTAAATCGCTCCATGAATGAGGATAATTCGGCTACCGACATTTCACTTGTCTTGTAATCTTCCCAATCCGTTTCTCCTGTAATCACATTCACTACAGGCTTTCGTCCGAGAAGTTTTCGCTTCACATCACGCTTGCACTCGTCATGGGTACAACCTATCTCGTCAGCGAAAACAGAGAACCAAAGGTGAACGGTGCTGTTCTGCCTTAAAGTCCTCTGTTGTTCTTCGGTGAGGTTTTTCTTTTCTTTCTTCTCTATGATTTCAAAGGGAACTTTTCCGTTAATCAGTTTGTCGAACTTGGTTAATGCCTTTTGAACGTCAAGAGGGGATTTAGGGTCGTAAATCATAGTTTGCTCACTTCCTCTTTTATTCTCTTATTCAAACTTGACCTACATTGTTCCAAGATACTTTTTGCCATATCTTCATCAAGTTCTACTGATATTTCAGTGTTGGGTGCAGCATCGTAGATTGAAGCTCCATACCCTCCATTTGGAATTTTGGCAACTATGCTTATTTTATCCAAATGTGACATCATCCTCTCAACCGAATTTAAGTCGCTTGATAGTTCATTTATTCTATTCATATCGCTTATTAATTAGAAAGGAAGGTCATCTGTATCTGTTTGTGGTGCAGGTGCTGGTTGTGCAGGAGAAGCCTTGCTACCGTCTTTCTTCGGTGTCAGCAACTCAATTTCCGTAGCCTGTACTTCCCAAACCGTATGCTTAACGCCGTCTTTCTCATAGTCACGAGATAGCATCTTTCCCTCCACAAAGAGTTTGTCGCCTTTGCTGACGTACTTTTCCACAATGTCGGCAAGACCTCGCCACAAGGCTACTCTGAACCAAGTAGTCCTATCTTCCGTTTTCTTACCGTCTTTGGTAGTATAGCCTCTTTCCGTTACTCCCAAAGAAATTGAAGCTACTTTGGTATCGCCTACTGGCTTTATTTCGGGGTCGCCTCCGACATTCCCGATTAATGATATTTTGTTGTGCATCTTACTCTATTTTTTATTGATAATTGAATTGACTACCTTATTTGCTTCATTCACTCGATAAGTTATTTCATTAATCGCATCTTCATCCGGAACAATCTTGCAATAATGAAGTGACTTTTTAAGGAATGGACAAAAACATACAAAGTATGCGCTCTTAGCATTTGTAACAGATATTTCTGACATTATTTGATAATAATAGTCCGGATTTACAGATTTCAAAGTATGATTGTCCTTTATCTCGTTCTTGTATTTCATAAATACTTTTGGAGTTGGGCATTTTACTTCAACTACTTCGCATCCTTCCTCCGAATTAATCAGTCTGTCAGGAGACGCTGAAAAGAATAGTATTGATGGATGTTTTACACTGTCAATGGCAGTTGTTTCCTTTCCTATTATTTTTTCAAACTCTTCTATAGCAAACGATTCGTTTTCATGTCCGAATTGTGTGTATTTATTAGAAAACGATACTTGGTTTTGGTAAATCTCAAACAAATAATCATCCTCCAAATAAGCAGGAAGCAATTCCCTTTCGGATGCTACCTCATAGATATAATCCATAGCCGTTTTACCAAAAAGTTCATCTTTCTTCTTGCTTGAAGACATAAGAGCACCTATCTTGCTCCCGGTAAAATATCCTAATCTGCTTTTAAACCATTCAGGACTGTTTTGCTCTATCATTATTCTTCGTTTTTAGGTGGGAATAATCCGCCTGATTCATTATCAACCACTTGTGCTTCATCTACATTCTGTTTCATTGCCTCACGCATTGCCTCACGCATTGCCTCACGTTTTGTTTCGGGGTCTTCGGGGATGTCTGCGTATGTCACTTCCGATTCATCTACATCTGTCTTTATCAAATCCGACTTGACTACTGACTGGTCGAATATCTGCGCTCTCTGAATATCAATGCTCATAACTCCGAACTTTGAAAGGAGCTGTTTTAACACGGTTTTCTTACTCATTTCATCGAACGCATCTTTCCAAAGCCCGAATCCACGTTTGTATGTCTGCGAATATTTCTTTCCATGAGCTTCGCATTGTTCCTTGCTCATATAGAGATACTTTTCAAATCCGCTGGTAAGACGGAAGTAAGCCATATATCCTACCACTTTGTCAGACGTTTTTTCTCCAAACTCGTATTCGCCTGTGAACTTGTTCTCTGACTTTATTTCACCCTCATACACTTCGGTTACATTGATTTTATGGTATTGTCCCGAACGGATGGCAAGCTGGACTATTCCTTTATACCCAAGTTGAAACTGGGCAAGGCAGGTATGGTTCTTGTTGTCGTTGAACGGTACAATGTAAGCCATTCCAAGTGAGTTGTTAATCGGCAAGTCCAGTGTGGCGGCTATCACCGCTGCATTAAGTACGGATTGCGGTTCTGCCTTTTGCAATAGAGCATTGTTGTTTGCCGCTGAAAGAATAGAGGAGATAAATCCAGGTGCTTTCTTACCAAGTATTTCACTGAATCTATCTTTTACTTGTTGTGCTCCAAGCATTGTTTTTAATGCCATTGGAGCTTTTTGCTGAGTTACTACTGCTTCCATATATTTGTTTTTATTAGTTTACTCTCGTCACCCGAACAACCTTATACCCATTGTTCGTCTCTAACTTATACTCTCTTTTCTCTCTCCACCAAGCGTGTTCCAACACCTCGGCAAACTTCTTGATGTATTTATACCTTTCCATCGGAAAGCATAGGCTATCTCCCTTATGTAATTTGTACATGGAGAAATATTCTTTTGGTGTGTATCTTTCTGACAACATATCATTCGGGTATTTCTGTATAGTAGAGGTTCACAACCGCATAGTTGTGCCTTTCCCTTAGTTTCTTCCGATATTCTTCAATATCATCAATCGTGACAGGCGTTAATAACTTTACCGTGTCACGTGAACCACTGCTGTGTACGAGCTGGTAACTTGTTACTTGGTATTTCATATTCTATATTTTAGTAGTTAATTCTTCGATTTAAAAAAATCCGCACTGTCCATCACGGATGGTACGGATTGCTAATACAAATTTTACGCATTAACTTATTCAGAAATTATGAAATTCTTGAATTGTTCTTCATTATAGAATTTGATGCAGTTACCCCAATTTATACACAAGTTATCGATATAATAAGAACTATGTATTTCCTTTAAGATTCGCACAAGTGCACCACCTTTACATTTATCATTCCAAAATATGCACAAGTCACCCACTTTAGGTTTGCTTAAAACATTATGTAATGCTTTATCGTAATACAATCCGTATCTATTCAACAATGAATCAAACGCATCTTTCTGAATATCATTTGCAAGTTTGGTAAACGGCAGATTGGCTCCTCCTTTGAACCGGAAATATCCGTATTTCGTCTTTATCCCAACTTGTCCGTCATCCGTTGCTATATAATCACCCGGTTTAGGGTCAAAATCTGTCGCGAACATTACGATTATCGCATCCTTTCCGTCCACTTTTGCACTACTGACAGATTCAACCTTGCATCCGTCAGGTATTCTTAACTTATATTCTTTTGTCATAATGATAAAATTTATTAGTTCCACATTTAATATAGCTAACCGTTGATTTCACCAGCACAAGTAAGGACTGTCCGCTATCCTTACAAAGTTCCGATTCTTCCAGCTCGTTTTCCAGCGAATCAATCCCTTCATTTATCAATTCTATATATTCCTTCTTACTGTCTACATTGAAAGTAAGTCTGACGGATTCCTCACTCATTGACTGTACTATGTCAAGTTCATAATATAATTTGTCCAGTTCTGAACTAATGGATAATAAAGACCTCATACCTTTTCCAAAAATTGAACAGGAAGGGAATAAATGCCTTTCAGTTTCGGGAATTTGATGTCCGCATACCCATTTTTTACTTTAATTACCGTGCCAATAGTGCTGTCACCTATTTCACGGACTTTGTCTCCTTTCTTCATAATAATATATATTTGATTATAATAGACCGAAAGGCAGGAGTCGAACCTGCTTCTTGTGAATGAATGAGATATATGCAAAGAATATGGGTTTATATATAAATCACACGCATTCCATAATGCTACTTTCGGAGGATGCTCGTACCTATATTCACATACTGGCACGAACGGATAATATTACTAACAAGAATATTAGAATAAAAAAATCAGTCACACTCTTTCAGCTCATTGTACGTCATGACTACCATCCTTATGCACAACAGGAAGATGAGGGAAAATACAATCACTGATACGGATTTTATAGGACTTTCCGTAACCATCGCACCATAAATCATCCCCAAGGAACATAAGGCGGAAAGTAAAGACATGATAAAATTAGCTGTTTTCATTATATTATTTTTTTGGGTATTTCACCGGACCACTGAAGGAAGTTCCTGTATTCGTCTCATTATTCCGGATACCTCATCCGCATCTATATAGCCGATTACATCATTCGTTATCGAAGTGTTGTAGCAGATTCCATTGTTATCAAGAACAGCAACCTCATAAGTATCTGTACCGTTTGAGTAGAACATGGTTCCTTTCAATACGCTTATTCCATATCCGTTGTCAAACTGCATTACGGCATGCTTTGCGTTCATATATTCCTCACGTATGGGAGAATGGAAAAAAGGCGCATCTTTAGCCAGTTCATGCTGTTTGAAAACCAAGTCCTTGAATTGTTTCAGTTCGTTCATGGTGTTGTTTAACCATTAGGCTCGTTCCCCTCAACGGCTTAAACCGGTTGTTACTCCGAATCTTACGGAAGGGGATATATTTAGACCTTTCAGCGATACTTGTTCCTAACCAAGCATACTTCAATACACTAAAGAAAAATTGGTGAGCTGAAAGTAAAATTCAATTCAACTATGCGGCTTTACCGCTATCAGACATTTGCAACCATTCGACCGTCATCGTCTTACCCTCGGCTGCTATCGGTGTCAATTCCGTTCCACTTGCATCCCTGTTACCTACCATCGCTGGCTTCACTTATATGCCTACGCAGAAAACATCTGAATTACGTTACGGTGTTACCCGTATTGTAAATCTATATATTAAGTACGTCAAAGAGCGATTTTTAGTTTGTGCCGCCCGGTATCTCGCTTACCGTATGCAAGTCTTTAGCTTTCTTAGCGGCTATCGTAGTTATGGCAAACTATCGTAGTATGCTTTATTACTCATGTATTCCTCCACGATTTTACTTTCAGATTTCCCAACCTTTTCCACAATCTCATCGTATGTCTCTTGACTCATGGAGTATATCACCTCTGCCCTGTAGTCTAAAGTTCCTGCTATTCCAAGAAGAAAGAAGAACGCTACTGTACCAGTAATAAATACCGCTATCTGTTTTGAAGTCTTGTTTATATCGTACATTTGTTTTAATCATTAATTTTTTCACCAACACAAGTAAGGCTTGTCTGCCGTCCGCTCATAATTGGTTTCCCTGTTCTCGTATTCCTCAATCTCTTTCAGTTGCCCTTCGTAATAGTCAATCTCCTGCTGTATGGTTTCGATTGCTTCCTGCTTGGTATCTGTATTGCAGAGTATACAAGCTGTCAGTTCGTTTGCCATTTCCACCTGTTCAAGTTCTTTATACAAGGATGAAAGTTTCTTGTCTATCTCGTAACGGTTCATCTGTTCATCAGCTTTTGAATGTCCGACTTCTTGTACCTGTTCAATCTGCCGACTTTAGTATGAGGAATATCGCTGTGCATGACATAACCAACTGAAACCCCCATCATTTCCGCTACCTGCTGGCTCGTAAGCCATTCTTCGGTTTCATCCATCACATGCTGACTGACAATATTTTTAATATCATTGCGTATCAGCTTGTGCAATTCCTCTGCGATAAGTCGAGCTTCCAAACGTGTCATACCTATTCAGTTCTTGTTACTACTACACAATCTACATCGCTTTTAATAGAGAATACATAACCGCTCTTACCCAAACGTGATGCAGTAGAGCGCACGATATTCTCCTTGATAGCTCTATTTCTTATTATTCTCGTTTCTCCAATCGGAATACTTTTCAGTGTTTCAGATGGAGATACCTTTTTAATTGCTATCGGTGTAATTTCATTCATTACTATTGCTTTTTAATTTTCTAATTACTATATTTGTAAACCGCTCTATTTTATAACGGTGTTTATTACGTTGTTTATTAACAACAATGCAAAGATAGTGATAAGTTTCAAATTATGAAATTATTTCATGCAAAATTTGAAACTGGATTTCATTTTTAACAATAGTAAACAATTAATCTATATATAACTTCACTTTAAAATAGGAGGTATTATGTTGTTTACTGAACAGATTATCAATAACATACGTAAAGTAATGAATGATAGAGGCTTAACACAAGCCACTATGTCAGAGTATGCAGACACTTCTCCGTCTCAATTCAGTAAAATACTCAATGGGACGGTGCAGTTAAGCCTATTGCAACTTTCAAATATTGCAAGAAATCTTTCAATGAGTGAAATAGACCTTATTTCATATCCTGACAGATATGTGAAATCCGACAAACAGCCGGAAGAACCTGTTGAAGCAGTTTTGCAAATAAAATTAAAGAAAGACAAGAAAGACCAAGTGCTGAAACTTGTGTTTGGTGATAACAATATTGAAATATTAAATAAGTAACCCATGTGTAACATGTTTAAGTCATTAATTGACAGCATTTTTAATATTAAACTTCGTTTTAATAATACAAAAAACACATCTGCGCCTGTAGTAAATGGAGACAATAATATAGTCAACTATAATTACAACAACAAAGATATATTTGGCAAGTATGTAAAATTTAATGTTTTTTCTGAACATAAGGGGAAAGGCAAGTATGTTATAACCGTAGAAAATAAAGGGAATTTAGATGCAAGAAATGTAAGAGTAAAAAGTCGTGATAGACATATCAAATTCCTTATTGAAGATGATTTTTCCTATGATAAATTATTAAGTGATTGCTACTTTTCTTTTAATGCAATAGCATATATAGGATGTCCTAATTCTCTGAAATTAGAAGTGTCATGGTATGATGAAATATCTGGAAATAGCGCAAATGAAATTCAATATATAATTAGCTAAAAACTAAAATAATAATCATTTAAATTATAATAAACAATGAACGAAAATTTCAAAGTAACCACCAACGAACAAGCGTGGGAGTATTTGCAAAAAGCAAAGCAGAATTTGAGCGTTGATGCTATGACACCCGAAATGGCAAATCCTGAATTTGTCAAGATGAACCTCAAAATGATTGACGAGGTGCAGTATTACTTGTGTCCTGACAAGGAACAGAATGAGCCTTAATTAGCCCATTAAAAACAGCATTATGAGAAAGATTTTATTGTTAATTATGTTAGCTATATCAACTACTTCCTACGCACAGTTCAAAGCATCGCCTAATGGAATAGTTTCGGATAATGGAAAAGGATATTATGTAGTTGAGTTTGAAGGTGTATCTGCGGAAGAATTGTACAACAGAGTAGAGAAATTTATTATTTCTAATTACAAGAACCCTGATGCGGTTGCGAGTAAACAGCCAAATGAAATGATAAATCTACACTCTTTTAGCTCAAATACATTCCCTATAAGGACAATACTTGGAATGAAACATTATGCCAATGTAGATATGAACATTGTGTTTCGGTTTAAGGATGGTAAAGTAAGAATTGACGCACCATCTATAAATGACATGCCATGTCGTACACTTGAAAATTCAGACGGTGTGGTTTTCTGTGGCACAAAGTATTTTGGAGATAATACGGTTTACCTGTATGACAAGAAGGGAAATGTTAAGAATAAAAAGGTAATTGAGCTTTTAAATTCATGGCTTACTCTGCAAATAACATATATCATTGAATCGGTCAAAGAATCCAAGACAGAGAATGATGAATGGTAAATCCAGTGCGCCACCCCAGCGATTACCACACTGCAAAAATCACAAGCAATGAGCATATACACAGCATCGGAGAAAACGGAACTGCTAAGGAAGATAGCGGAAGCAGGGATGAAATGGTATCGGACAAAGGACGGACGAGAAGAGGATATAATAAGTAGCGAGTTTAATCCAAATGGGTTGCTTGAAAAATTAAGTCTTAATGAGTTTGGTGGTTGTTCGTGTGTTATATCTGAACGTGGTAGAATTTACCTTGAAAAAGATGTATTCAGTCAAACGGAAAGGATGGAGATATTGGAGAATGAGAACAAAGGACTTGAAACAAAGCTCGTCAAACTCCAATACCTATCCGAAAAGAGAACACGTCTTGAATGGTGGATAAGGGTAATCTTATTCGCTCTTGGAATCATTCTCGGACTTGTTTCAGAACTTGTCGTTTAAGAAACGCTCAAAAATATCCGGCTGGTTCTTCTTAATCCAAAGCAAGAAACGGAATGGGTATTTAGCTTCGGGAATTTCGTGCGTTAATCCTGCTGGTGAATCTTCATTGATTCCGTTTGGATTAACGATATAGCTTAGAATGCGTGACATGACTTCCTCATAGGCATCTATCTTACGTTGCATTTTAGCAACCTCCTTGACTGATTTTAATCTGAACATAGGGTTTAATTTTATAAGTTATTCGCTCTTTGAAATGTTGAACAATCGGTTAATTATCAAATTCAAGTGATAGCTGGTCTTTCCGCTTCTTGAATCGGTCTTTAGGCAGGTTATGGGCTTCAACAATCTTTCGGATGGAATCGGTACACATGGAATCAACCATTTCGTTGTATTTGTTTCCATTGTGTCCCTTCACCCACCTAAACGACACGGAACTGAGATTTTTAATGCGCTCATTGTACTGGTAAATCAAATCGTGGTTTTTCTTTGGTTTCCAATTCCCTGAAAGCGTATTGATTGCATATTGGCTATCCGAGTAAACCAGTAAATCAGAGCCATTAGGTACTGAACAAACGGCACTGATAATTGCGAGCATTTCCATACGGTTTGAAGTCGTGCGCAAAAATCCTTTTGAAGCGGTTTTAATCATTTCTCCGTTGTGGATAATCAGATAGGCAGAGCCTCCTTCTCCGTATATCGAGGTATTCTGACATCCTCCGTCTGTGTAAGCTATATACTTGCTCATTCTTGTAGTTATATTAATATTATTTATTCAAGATATAATTATCACGTGTGTATATACGTGCTATGTGCGTGTATAACCCAATCTCTCTATATTTAATGTATTTTCCCATTGCAGAATAACATAAAAAATTAATTGTATGCCCCCATTATCGGCTTATCCATAGGGTCAGAGTTTTGTGGATTATTCGCAGTACAGAATGCGCTAACCCTTTTCTTATACGTATAAATTACGTGTCTGAATTGTTCGGTAACGCTTCTTTGTTCGATAGAGTAGGATGTAGGAACTACAACCCATCCGCTGTTATCATTCGGATTATAGATGAAGTTCTTCTTCCCGGTACGTTTCTTCCATTCTTGTACGGTCTCTTCGTTCACGACAGATATAACCAGCTTCATGTGTTTGCTTGTTCTGTTTAGAACTCTGTTCTTGTACAATTCGGATAACATTCGATAGGCAGTGCTTCGTGTAAGACCTGCAAGGTTTGCGAATTTCTGCGATGTAAGTGAGGAATGTTGAACACAACGATGTTTTCTTTCGGATTTTCCCAATCTCTGCGTTAAGTTGTTTCGATATTCTCCGTTTATCGCATTAAGAAGCAAAGCATTGTTTATCTCCTTAACGATGTCTGCCAATGTCTTTTTGGATTTTCCTATTTTATAGCAAAAGTCTGATTTGTATTTACGTCCGCTCCTTGATACTTTCACCTCATTGTTTTTATATGTTTTCGCAATAAGGATATTATTTGAACCGTTATAGCGGAATAATTCGCTCTGTTTTGCACGTTCAATAAGTTGCTTCGCTTTCCCGAAGCCAATATTAAACATGAGCATCACTTTGTGGATAGATGGTATGAGAGCGGAACTGGAATAAGTACACTTGATACCAATAGAAAAGGCAAGCAGTTCCTTGTCGGCTTTGCTCCCTTTGTATCGCTTTAGCAATTCTGTTGGTATATTAAGTACTTCCATTGACCGATTGTATAAAAAGCGAAAGCCCGCACAATAGGTACGAGCTATTATCGGGCTTTCAATATATTATCCTCTTATGAGGTAACACATCCAATATTATGATTGCAACTCGTACTTGCTACGGCGACAAAGATATATATAAATTTCATTATTTGAAACTTTTTATTTCAATAAATGAAATAATTAACAATTAAAAAGGAATTGATATGATAGATATTATGATTGTGGATATAAGGAATATGTGTAGAGATAGCCCAAGTCGGTAGAATGTTCTACCAATGTTATACCGTATGAAATTTTATGTAAGATAAGTGTTTAATTGTCAATATGTTAATAATAAAAAGCGTAATCGCAGCGGAATCACATGGTAAAACCGCAAAAGCTTTATTATTAGCTATTTGCGGTTTTCTTATTACATGAGTTGCACAACATTTGCACAACTCAGGTCAGGTTAACATCGGGTCAATCCGAACATCAAGACTGTAGGAACAAAAGAACCCCGAACCAATTAAGGAACGGGGTTTCATTGTCTTAATTAAACGGTC
>ERZ779902.364-NODE-364-length-20319-cov-2.666996_pt1 | contig 20319 bp, 22 predicted proteins | sample MGYA00511350_ERZ779902 | MGnify/ENA primary metagenome ERZ779902 (study PRJEB29588, sample SAMEA2146908) | human gut metagenome | biome: human gut; feature: human-associated habitat; material: faeces | place: Denmark | collected 2008/2010 ...
TTCCCAGCCTCGCTTGCACAACGGCTGGATGAGATGAGTGACGTACAGGTAAAGGAGGCAGAAGACGGAGATATTATCCGCAGAGGGCATGTCTATATTGCGCCGGGCGGAAAACATTTAAGAATTGTAAAAAATGGTTCAGGACATAAGATACAGTTAAGTGATGAACCGGCAATTGAAGGATTAAGACCTTGTGCCAACATTATGTATGAATCATTAGAACGGTGTGATTACGATGAAATCACCTGTGTAGTGCTTACCGGTATGGGAGCAGATGGAACCAAAGGAATCAAGGGCCTTTCAGACAGACATAAAAAGATTTATGTCATCGCGCAGGATGAAGACACCAGTGTGGTGTATGGAATGCCAAAGGCCATCGCTCAGACGGGACTGGTTAATGAGGTAGTACCGCTTAACCGTGTCGCTGAAGTAATTACGAAGAACGTGGGGGTATCATAAGATGGATGTTAGCCAGTATTTAGAGATTTTTCTTGATGAATCAAATGAACATTTACAGACACTGAGTGACCAGTTAATTATTCTGGAAAAAGAACCGGATAACAGTGATACGATTAATGAAATATTCCGTGCAGCCCATTCTTTAAAAGGTATGGCCGGCACAATGGGATATAAGAGAATGCAGAATCTGACACATGATATGGAAAATGTATTTTCCGAAGTCAGAAACGGCAATATGGAAGTGAATTCAAATCTTGTGGATGTATTATTCCAGTGTCTGGATGCACTGGAAACCTATGTGGACAACATCAGGGAAACACAGGACGAAGGAACAGATGATAATGAACCGATTATCAAAGCACTGAATGCGTTTATCGCATCAGAAGGTAAAGGAAATGCAGCACCGGCGGCAAAGAAGGAAGAAGCACCGGCAGATGATAAGGATATGCCGCTTGCAGATTTTGAAAAGAATGCAGTTAACGAAGCGTTAAAAAAGAATCTTCATGTATACAAGATTAAGGTCAGCGTAGATGAGAATTGTATTTTAAAGGCTGCCAGAGCGTTTCTTGTATTTAAAAATCTTGAAGGACATGGTGATATCATTAAATCAGAACCGTCTGTACAGGATATTGAAGATGAGAAGTTTGACTTTGATTTCAGCATTATTGTTGTAACAGAAGAAAAATATGATAATATCATTGCATTAATTAAGAATGTATCTGAAATCAAGGATGCGGCAGGCCAGGAAATTACGCAGCCTTTCCCTGAGGAACAGACAGAAGAAGCAAAAGAAGAAAAGAAGGAAACATCAGCAGTATCACAGACTGCAAAACCGGCAGCTGCAAAACCGGCTGCAAAGAAGCCTGCTTCTACAGGCAAGACATCCGGTTCAGTCAGCCATACAGTACGAGTAGATATTGAAAAGCTTGATGTTTTAATGAACCTTGTCAGTGAATTAATTATTGCAAAGAACGGTCTTGTATCTGCAAGTCATGTTGAAGGTGATGAAGCAGCTGCACTGAACCAGAGTTTCACAGAACAGATTGAATACCTTGAAAGAGTAACAACGAACCTTCATGAATCCGTTATGAAGGTGCGTATGATGCCAATTGAAAGTGTATTCAGCAGATTCCCACGAATGATTCGTGATCTGAACAAGAAGCTTGGCAAGAAGATGGAGTTATATATGTCAGGTGAAGATACAGAGCTTGATAGAACGGTTATCGATGAAATCGGTGACCCGATTATGCACTTATTAAGAAATTCTGCTGACCACGGTCTTGAAAGCGCTGAAATCAGAAAAGAACGCGGTAAGAGCGAAGTGGGCTCTATTTTCCTTGATGCGTTCCAGGAAGGTAACAATGTTGTTATCGAAGTCCGTGATGACGGTAATGGTATTGATACAGAAAAGGTAAAAGCAAAGGCAGTTGAAAAAGGTACAATTACACAGGAACAGGCTGATGTCATGACAGATAAAGAAGCAATCGATTTATTATTCAGACCAAGCTTTTCAACTGCTGAAAAGGTAACAGATGTATCCGGTCGTGGTGTTGGACTTGACGTTGTAAAATCAAAGATTGAAGCCCTGGGTGGTGATGTTGAAGTTAAGACAAAGTACGGTGAAGGAAGTACATTCAGTATCCGTCTTCCATTAACACTTGCCATTATTCAGGCATTGATGGTTAAGCTCGGAGATGAAAAGTATGCGATTTCACTTGGTTCTATTGAAACCATCGAAGATATTCCTGTAAGTGATATCAAGTATGTACATGCCAAAGAAGTGATTCATTTAAGAGGTAATGTTATTCCGTTAATCCGTTTAAGAGATTTACTGGATGTTCCGGGAGAACCGGAAGAATCAGAAAATATTACAGTCGTTGTCGTAAGAAAAGGCGATAAGCAGGCAGGACTTGTAGTAGACAGTCTGATTGGCCAGATGGAAATCGTTATTAAATCACTTGGTAAGTATATCCGTATCAATAAGATGATTAGTGGCGCAACAATCTTAGGAGATGGTTCTGTAGCCCTGATTATTGATGCAAATACGCTTGTATAGGGGAAGATGCTACAGAAAGGATGGGTATAAATATGGAACAGGTAAAAGCAATTACAACAGAGCAGGAAGCAGAAACTGCCGTTCAGTATATCGTGGTAAGAATTGGCAACGAACAGTATGGTATCAATATTAAATATATTGATAATATTGTCAGGAACCAAAAGATTACCCGCGTGCCAAAGACACAGACATATTATAAAGGTGTCATCAATCTGCGCGGTGAAATTATTCCGGTTATGAGCATCCGCTTAAAACTGGGACTTGAAGACGATGAATTTACAGATAAGACCAGAATCATCATTGTAAAAATCGAAGGTGCTACCATTGGTGTTATTGTAGATCAGGTAAGAGAGGTTGTAACACTGGATGATGACAATACAGAAAAAATCACAAGAACCTCAAGAGATGATGCAGCATCAGGTTATATCAGCAGCATCGGAAAGAGCAAGGGTGAACTGATTTCTTTATTAGATATTGTCGGTCTGATCGTAGAGAACTAAAGAAAGCGGTGGGAATATGGCAAAAATAAGTCTTGACGGATTGGACGCCATGCAATATGACGTTTTAAAGGAAATAGGAAATATTGGTGCAGGAAATGCAACAACAGCATTATCAAAGTTGTTAAGCATCAAGATGGATATGTCTGTTCCGAATGTTGCATTACTGCCTTTTCAGGATATTTCTTCCGTGATTGGATCAGAAGATCAGACAGTAGTTGGAATCTTACTGGGTATTGAGGGTGACATTGATGGGATGATGATGTTCTTATTTGATATGAAATCAGCACACCATCTTGTAAATTCATTAATGATGAGAGATGTTACAACCGATGAAGATTTGGGCGCGGAAAGCTTTACGGAAATAGAAATGTCAGCATTAAATGAAATTGGAAATATTGTTTCTGGTTCTTATTTAAATGCGCTTTCCACCCTGACAAATTTAAAGATGATATGTACAGTACCGTCACTGACCGTAGATATGGTAGGTGCACTGCTGAGTGTGCCGGCAGCCGAGTTTGGTAAATATGGCGATAAGCTGCTTATGATTCAGTCAGAATTTGGCGAGATGGATTTTGTTACAGGATACTTCCTGTTAATCCCTGAACTTGATTCTTATGACAAAATTTTGGCATCACTTGGTATGTAAGACTTAAAATTTTTTTTCAGCTTGCGGGAGAAATTTGTCCCGCAGGCTGTGTTTCTTGAAACTGTAAAGATTAGAAAAAAGAATGGACAGTTGTATATGGGGAATATGATAAAAGTTGGCATGGCGGATCTGAAAGTCTGTAAATGTCCAGATGCGCTTACAACATTAGGTCTTGGTTCCTGTGTGGGCGTTGCATTATACGATCCGGTGACAAAGGTAAGTGGATTGCTGCATTGTATGCTTCCAGACAGTACACAGATTAGAAATAATTCAAATGTTGCAAAATTTGCAGATACAGGAATTGATGAATTAATTCGACAGATGGAAAACCTCGGGGCTTCAAAAAGCCGCCTGGTCGCAAAAATGGCGGGTGGTGCACAGATGTTTGCCATGGCATCGCAGAATGAATCACTGCGGGTAGGTGAACGGAATGCAGCAGCAGCCAGAGCTAAATTAAAAGAATATAGAATCCGTCTTCTCGCAGAAGACTGTGGTTTAAATTATGGACGAACTGTAGAGTTTTACTCAGAGACAGGGGATTATGTTATAAAGTCGGTAGGTAAGCCTCAAAAGACAATTTAATAACAAACAGCAAAAAAGAAAAATAGATTGGGAGGGAATATGCGTAAGTTTAGAAATATTCCTGCGTTGGTTACATTGCTTGCAGGTTTTGTCAGTAGTGTGGTTATGATTATACAAAAGTATTCGCTGGTACATTTTCTGTGGGTATTGGTCGCAGTTATGGCAGGGTTTTATATGGCAGGGCTTCTTTTGAGAGTAATATTAAATAAGGCATTTAAGGATTTAGAAACAGAAGAAGAAAAACCGTCAGAGGATGAAGGTACAGCAGGAGAAGGCGAAGGCACGCCGGAACAGACAGAAGAAGAACAGCAGGAAGAAAAGTAATTTTCCGAAGTAGTTTAATCAAATGATGGGCTGGGGGCGGCAGTAATGGACGAAGTAGGTAGAAATAAACTGTGGCAGGAATATATGCAGACAGGAAAGAGTGAAATCCGGGAACAGCTTATTGCAGAATATGCGCAATTGGTCAAGCTTGTCGCCGGACGACTCAGTATGTATCTGGGCTATAATGTAGAATATGATGATTTGGTAGGCTATGGCATTTTTGGATTAATCGATGCCATAGATAAATTTGATTACAGCAAAAATGTAAAGTTTGAAAGTTATGCTAGTCTTAGAATCCGTGGCGCAATACTGGACCAGATTCGTAAAATGGACTGGCTTCCGCGGTCAATCCGTCAGAAGCAGAAAAAAATAGATGCGGCGATGTCTAAAATTGAAACAGAAAAAGGGCATGTGGCAACCGATGAGGAAATCGCCGAAGAATTAGAAATAACAGTAGACGAATTAAACAGCTGGCAGGGGCAGACCAAAGCCTCTAACCTGATTTCATTGGATGAATATACGGAAACGGGCAGTGAGGCAAAGATAGAGTCAGTAACAAATACGCACTTTGACCAGCCGGAAGAAGTGCTGGAAAAAGAAGAATTGAAAATAAAATTAACAGAAGCAATCAATTCCTTAACAGAAAAAGAAAGAAATGTTATTACATTGTATTATTATGAGGAAATGACATTAAAAGAAATTAGTCTTGTATTAAATGTTTCAGAATCAAGGGTTTCCCAGCTGCATACCAAAGCACTTGGCAGAATGCGTAAAACACTGGGTGAGTATCTGGACATTATATTATAAAGGAACTGCATCAGCCCGGATTTATAATTTAGAAGTGTTGTGCAGGTGTAAATACATCAGATGGGAGAAAGCATATGGTAGAGTGTATTGGCGGGTATTTTCAATTTTCAGTAAAAGCGGACGGGTTGTATTTTACAGTATATCCTCCGAAAAGCGGCGAACAGCCGGCAACAGTGGCAGATGCATTATATTATCTGGATAAAAAGAAAATTATGGATTGTGACACCGTAAAGATGAAAGAAGCTTTTTCAAAAGCGAAAGAAGCACCGTTTACGGTAAAGGTTTCAGATGCAGGAGCGTTGGAGAGCCGGGAGTTCGGCATATATACCATGAGTTCGGATTTAATGGAGATGGAAGCTGTATTTTATCCGCCGTTTGAAGGTGCGGGAATGCTGGATGAAGATGAAATTATCAAAGATATCCAGCATCTGGGCGTGAAAAACGGAATTAAAACAGACGTTGTCAAAGATTTTCTGGCACACCGCCGTTACGGACACCGTTATGTGATTGCGGTGGGAACGGCAGCGACAGAGGGCAGTGACGGTTATATTGAATATAAATTCAATACAGAATTAAAACCGACACCAAAGATGAACGATGATGGTACAGTTGATTTCCATACACTTGAAAATGTGAATCACATCAGAAAGGGTGAGGTTGTTGCCGTGCTTCATCCGGAAGACCGCGGTACACCGGGAGAAGATCTGCTTGGAAGAAAGGTCATGCCGAAAAAGGTAAAACACGTGATTTTCCGCCATGGACGGGATCTGACGGTTTCGGAAGACGGATTACAGCTGATTAGCAGTGTCAGCGGTCATGTAACCCTGGAAAATGACAAAGTATTTGTATCCAATGTACTGGAAATCGTTGATGTAGATAATTCTACCGGTGATATTGATTACCAGGGGAATGTTAATATTAAAGGCAATGTCCTTGCGGGATTCAGTGTAAAAGCGACCGGCGATATTGCAGTAAGTGGTATCGTGGAAGGTGCAACAATTGTCGCAGGCGGCAATATCACCTTCAACCGTGGTGTGCAGGGGATGAACCGTGCAGTCATTAAAGCAGGCGGCAATATCGTTACGAAATTCCTTGAATCTGTAGAACAGGTAGAAGCAGGCGGCAGTATTGAAACAGATTCTATTTTACATAGTAAGGTCAATGCAAAAGGCAGCATTAAGGCGGCAGGCAAAAAAGGACTGATTATCGGTGGGGAAGTCCGTTCCATGACACTGGTTGAAGCAAAAGTGATTGGCAATGAACTTGGTACGGCAACGGTTATCGGTGTCGGTGTTGACCCGGCAGCCAAAAGACGTCTGGACGAATTGCAAAAGAGTCTTCAGACAATGGGTGCAAATAAAATACAGTTGAATCAGATTATAACAGCATTGCGTAAAAAGCAGGATTTAGAAGGTGAACTTTCACAGGATAAAAAAGAAATGCTGCAAAAAACTATGAAAAATATGCTGATAATTGATAAGGAACTGGCAGAACAGAAGAAAGAATTTGAAGATTTACAGTCGGTTGTTTCAGAAGACAGCAATGCCAGAATTAAAGTATACGGAACAGCGTATGCAGGAACGAAGCTTGTATTTGGTGATCAGTTTATGTTTATCAAAGAAAAGTATGACCATTGTCAGTTTATCAAAGAGCGGGCAGACATTAAGAGCGCTTTATTATAAAAGCAGAATGGGAGCGGAAAATGATTGTAAGGCCGGTAGATTTTGCAGTAGTACAGCAGATGAATGAAGTTTCACATATTAAACAGGAAGAAAACCAGAGACCTGTTGTGGAACAGCAGACGATAACGACACAGGTTCAAAAAGAAACAGATACAAAAGCAGAACAGGTTCAGCATAAAGAGAATGCCGATAACCACCAGAAAAAGTATGATGCCAAGGATAAGAGCCAGAATGAATATCCGGATGGACACCATCAGGGTAAAAAGGGTTCTAAAGACGGAAAGTTCTTTATAAAGGGACAGGAAATCGTAGACATCGATATCAAAATTTGAAAAGACACGGAAAAGAGGAACATATGGTAATACTGGAAGTCATTTTGGCTGTCTGCGGAATTTTGTGTATTGCTGCAAGCTTTCTGCTTACAGAAGATGAACAAAAAACTTCAGAGCAGGCAAAACAACCGGAAAAGACAGTGTTGTCCGACGGACAGAAAGAGGAAATCCGCCGTCAGGTCAATGAACTGGTGACAGAAGAACTCAATGCAATTAATGAACGCACAGAAGCATCTCTTGATAAAATTTCCAATACAAAAATTTTGGAAATGAACGATTATGCAGATACGGTGATGGGTGAGATTAATAAAAGCCACAATGAGGCCGTATTTTTATACGATATGCTCAATGAAAAGGCAAAGGAAGTAAAGAATACAGTTAAAGACGTCAACATTGCAAAGCATGAAGTAAAAAAAATGCAGAACGATATAGCAGCTGAACCGGTATCGTCAGTGCAGCAGGCAGTGCCGTCACAGCAGGAACAGACGGACAACGCGGCATATACCGCTACCGTGCGGGATGTTGCAAAAGAACGGTTGTCTGAACTGGTGAAGCAGAGCAACGAAAAGGCAAGAATTTCAGAAGAACAGGGCAAATCCAAAAATCAGGCAGGAAAGTTAAAGTCGATTGTCAGTGGTGAGCCGGAAATTGATGAAATACCGGAAAATCCACAGGACGGCAGTCCGGAAAGCATTGTATACCTTTACAGAAAGGGAATGATGGTGCGGGATATTGCAAAACAGCTTGGTATCGGCGTTGGCGAGGTCAGTCTGATTATCGGGCTGCATGAGAAAGAAAAGCAGAGTGCAGAATGAGGATGGCAATGAAATTAAAATATTATTTAAGAGGAGCCGGTATTGGAATAGTGGCAACAACACTTGTTTTTTCTATTGCCAATGCAGTTTCATCAGCAAATAAGAGGCTGGTAACAGGGACAGAGCAGACATCAACAGAAAGCTCAATACTTGCATATACCCAGAAAGATACACAGGCAGAAACCATAAAACAGGAAGAAGAGACTACAAAAGAACAGACAACTGTTGTACAGGAAGAAACCACTACACAGGAAGAAACGACAATCGGTCAGGAAACAACGGCAGCCCCAGAAGCATCAGAACCGGAAACACAAGGCCAGCCGCAGACCCGGGCAGCACTTTATCTGCCGGGAGATGAGGTACAGATTGAAATCGGAAGCGGATATACGGCGACACAGGTGGCAGATATGTTTCTGTCAGCAGGGATTATCAGTGACAGAGATGGTTTTATCGGTTATATGGCAGCGTCCGGCAACTCAACCAAAATGATTGCAGGAACGCATATTGTAAAGAAAAATGATTCTTTTGAAAATCTGGCGAATGTCATTACAAGCCGTTAGCAGAAGCATTAGCAAAAAAATGTAAAAAAACGCTTGCATTATTTTAAAAGAATTGTTATAATTCAATTCGTGTGAAAAAACATATAGGTGGATTTTATAGCTGGTGCCGGTATACGCGCCGGTGGTTATAAGAGCAGAAGCCTATAAAAGAATCAAAACCATGGAGGTATTAAAATGAGCGTAATTTCAATGAAGCAGTTACTTGAAGCAGGTGTTCACTTCGGACATCAGACAAGAAGATGGAACCCTAAGATGTCTGAGTACATCTACACAGAAAGAAACGGTATCCATATCATCGACTTACAGAAGTCTGTAGGTAAGGTTGATGAAGCGTATAAGGCGATTTCTGATATCGTAGCAGATGGCGGCACAATTCTTTTCGTAGGTACAAAGAAGCAGGCTCAGGATGCAATCGCAACAGAAGCAGAGCGTTGTGGAATGTTCTATGTTAACGAAAGATGGTTAGGCGGTATGCTTACAAACTTCAAGACAATCCAGAGCAGAATCAACAGATTAAAAGAAATCGAAGCAATGCAGGAAGACGGCACATTTGATGTTCTTCCTAAGAAGGAAGTTATCAACTTAAAGAAGGAAATGGAAAAGCTTACAAAGAACCTTGGCGGTATCAAGGAAATGAAGAAGCTTCCGGATGCAATCTTTATCGTTGACCCTAAGAAGGAAAGAATCTGTGTACAGGAAGCACAGGCACTTGGCATCAAGTTAATCGGTATTGTAGATACAAACTGTGATCCGGATGAATTAGATTATGTAATTCCGGGTAATGATGATGCTATCAGAGCTGTTAAGTTAATCGTTTCTAAGATGGCTGATGCAGTAATCGAAGCAAATCAGGGTGTAGAAGAAGCTCCGGCTGAAGAAGCAGAAGCTGTAGAAGAAGCTTAATTTACACAAAACACAGATAGAAATGCTGATAAGTAGTTGAGAGATTATTTATGGCTCTAAAATGCTTCAGCCTGAAAGAAACAGGTTGAGGCATTTTTTAAAGTTTTTTAATAAATGAAAGTGGAGGAATTACAAATGGCAGCAGTTACAGCAGCAATGGTAAAAGAATTAAGAGAAATGACAGGCGCAGGTATGATGGATTGTAAGAAGGCTCTTGCAAACACAGACGGCGATATGGACAAGGCTGTAGAATATTTAAGAGAAAACGGTATGGCAAAGGCAGCGAAGAAAGCTGGCAGAATTGCAGCAGAAGGTATCGTTAAGACTGTAGTTGAAGGTACTAAGGCAGCAATCGTAGAAGTAAATTCAGAAACAGACTTCGTTGCAAAGAATGCAGATTTCAACGCATATGTTGAAGATGTTGCAGCACAGGCTTTAACAACAAAGGCAGCTGATATTGATGCATTTTTAGCAGAAAGCTGGAACAAGGATTCATCTAAGACTGTAGCAGATGCTTTAGCAGGACAGATTGCCGTAATCGGTGAAAACTTAAAGATTAGAAGATTCGCCCAGTTAGAAGAAGCAAATGGTTTCATTGCTTCTTACATTCACATGGGTGGTAAGATTGGTGTATTAGTAGATGTTGAGACAGATGTTGTAAATCCTGCAATTGAAGAAATGGCTAGAAACGTAGCTATGCAGGCAGCAGCTTTAAAGCCAATGTACACAAACAGAGATGAAGTTGATGCAGACTACATCGCTAAGGAAACAGAAATCATTACAGCAGCAGCTAAGAATGAAAAGCCGGATGCAAACGATAAGATTATCGAAGGTATGGTTAAGGGACGTATCAATAAAGAATTAAAGGAAATCTGCCTTCTTGACCAGGTATACGTTAAGGCTGAAGACGGAAAGCAGAGCGTATCTGCATACGTTGCTTCTGTAGCAAAAGAAAACAATGCAAACATCAAGATTAAGGGCTTTGTTCGTTTTGAAACAGGTGAAGGTATCGAAAAGAAGAACGAAGACTTCGCAGCAGAAGTTGCAGCACAGTTAAAGTAATCTTTGATTCAAATCATGCACTGATAATACAGATAAATCATAATAGTCCTCAGATTGCCGGGGAGACCGGCAGTTTGGGGATTTTTGTATTATGCCGGATTCATATAAAGAATGTATTATCTGAATCAAAGGATAAAATAACATCTTCATTTATCAGACATTTTATGATATACTAAAAAAGCAGTGCAAAGTGGTTGGAGGTGTGCGACAATGGGCTTATTTAAAGACAATAAAAGTGAATCCAGACAATTTTTTGAACCGGACATTCAACCGGATATTTTGGAGGAGAAAAAGGAAATGTTATCTGAAGGTGAACAGCTGGGTTCTGATATTGACAGAGTGATTAATGAAAGAAGTAATGATATAGAGCATATGGACATATTAGATGATGATTCAGTAGAAGAAACAGCAGTCATTACCGCGGGACTGACTGTTACAGGTAATCTTGATTCTACGGGTTCTATTGATATCTATGGTACGGTGGAAGGCGATGTCAGCTGTATGGGCAAATTAACCGTCAGTGGTGTAGTACGCGGTGCAATCGGCGCCAATGAAGTGTTTGCAAATGATGCACAGATAGAAGGTGACATTCACGCTACCGGTTCTGTAAAGATTGGCAAAGGCACTGTAATTATCGGTGATTTATACGGAACTTCTGCGGTAATTGCAGGTGCGGTCAAGGGAAATATTGACATCGAAGGTCCTGTTATTGTAGATTCTACAGCAATCGTCGTTGGCGATATGAAATTTAAGACGGTACAGATTAACAACGGTGCAACCATTGAGGGCAGATGCTCCCAGTGCTACGGTGATGTCAATACAGAGGCAGTGTTCCAGAAGAATCCTTTTGCAAAGGCAGAACAAAAAGCAGAACCGGCAGAGGTGGCAGAAGAAACGGATATGCAGTAAAATCCAGAAGATATTTAACGGCAGAAGCTGACTTGCCGGAGCAGATATACATAAAGAACAGCATACCGGCAGTAATGAAGAAATAAAAAGCGCGAGAGCAGCAGAGAGGAAATCAAAACACATGAAAAGAGTTATTTTAAAATTAAGCGGAGAAGCATTAGCAGGTGAGCAGAAGTCAGGATATGATGATGCACTGATTGCAGATATTGCAAGACAGGTCAAGGCAATTATTGATAAAGGAATTGATGTCGGCGTGGTAATTGGCGGTGGCAACTACTGGAGAGGACGCTCCAATGATAATATCGATAGAACAAAGGCAGACCAGATTGGTATGCTTGCAACCATTATGAACTGCATTTACGTGTCAGAAATTTTCCGTTCAGAAGGATTAAAGACCAATATCTTAACTCCGTTTGAATGTGGCAGTATGACAAAGCTGTTCTCAAAGGACAGAGCCAACAAGTATTTTGAAAAAGGCATGGTAGTCTTTTTCGCAGGTGGTACAGGTCATCCGTACTTCTCTACAGATACCGGAATTGTGCTTCGTGCGATTGAACTGGATGCAGATGCCATTTTACTGGCAAAGGCGATTGACGGCATTTACGACAGTGACCCGAAGATTAATCCACAGGCAAAGAAGTATGACAAGATTTCCATTCAGGAAGTTGTTGATAAGCAGCTTGGTGTTATTGATATGACCGCATCCGTTATGTGCATGGAAAATAAGATGCCGTTAATGGTATTTGGCTTAAATGAGGACAACAGCATTTTAAATGCCATGACAGGAAAATTCAACGGAACAGTTGTAACAGTTGACTAATTGTCAAAGATATGATAAACAGATAGTAGAAAGAAAAATACAAAACACAGTGAGGTAATTATGAGCGAAATGAAAGAATTCGAAGAAAAAATGGGCAAATCCGTAGATGCGTTACAGGAAGATTACGCAACGATCCGTGCAGGAAGAGCCAATCCGCATATTTTAGATAAGATTAAGGTGGATTATTACGGAACACCGACATCCTTACAGCAGGTTGCCAACATTTCCGTACCGGAAGCCAGAATGATTCAGATTCAGCCTTGGGAAGCCAGCCTGATTAAGGACATTGAAAAGGCAATTTTAGTATCTGAATTAGGTATTACACCGAATAACGACGGTAAGGTTATTCGCCTGGTTTTCCCGGAACTGACGGAAGACAGACGTAAGGAACTGGCAAAGGATATCAAGAAAAAGGGTGATAATGCCAAGGTTGCAATCCGTAACATCAGACGTGATGCCAATGATGCATTTAAGAAGATGAACAAGGGTGGAGAATTATCAGATGATGAACTCAAAGGCAAGGAAGATGAAGTTCAGAAGCTGACAGATAAATATGTAGATATGATTGACAAAGCAATCGACGAAAAGACAAAAGAAATTCTTACAGTATAATACAGGGAAAGCTGTCGCACTAAGGTAAATACATGAATTGTTCCGGTCATAGAAGAATGTATCGGATTCCTTAGTGCGGCAATTTCCATTTTTATTGAAGATGACGGAGTAAAAAAAGAATCTGTGGAATGCAGTTTCAGACTTTTGTTATCGGCAGATATGAATATTGCAGCAGGAAAATGCAGGAATGAGGCAGATATGGATACATTAAATGAAGCATTGGGATTAAAAATTCCGCAGCACGTTGCCGTTATTTTGGACGGAAACGGCAGGTGGGCAAAGCAAAGACACATGCCCCGCACATACGGACATAAGGTTGGCAGTAAGGTTGTTGAAGATATGCTGACGGTTGTAGACGATTTAGGCGTAAAATATTTTACAGTGTATGCATTTTCAACAGAAAACTGGAAGCGTTCTACGGAGGAGGTTTCAACACTGATGACCATTCTGCGTACATATTTAAAGGACTGTGTCAAAAAATCCATGAAAAATAATGTACGGTGCCGTGTGATTGGCAGACGTGAGGAATTAAGTGCAGATATTATCGAAAGCATTGAAAATCTGGAACAAAAGACGAAGAACAACACCGGCTTGCAGTTTACGATTGCGATTAATTACGGCGGCAGGGATGAGATTACAAGAGCGGTGAGAAAGCTTGCCACAAAGGTTTCAAACCACGAACTTGCCCCGGAGGATATTACAGAAGAAATGATTTCTAAGAATCTGGATACATGGGAACTTCCGGATCCGGATTTACTTATCCGCACCAGCGGTGAACAGCGTCTCTCCAATTATCTGCCGTGGCAGCTTGCCTATACGGAATTTTACTTTACAGATGTACACTGGCCGGATTTTAATAAAGAGGAATTGATTCGTGCGTTTGAGAAATATAATAAAAGAGAACGCAGATATGGCGGAGGAATAGGACAATGAAAACAAGAATTTTAAGCGGAATTGTTCTGGTAATTATTATGGCTTCGGCATTGGTATGCGGAAGCTGGTATTTATTCGGATTAAATCTGATGATTGCACTGATTGGAATGTTTGAACTGTACCGTGTCATTCATATGGAAAAGACAGTCATGGCATATGCAGGATACATAGCGTGTATACTGTATTATATCTGTATCGGGGCAGGACGGGATGAGTATCTTTTACTGGTACTGGCAGCAGCCGTTATGGCGGTTATGGCAGTCTATGTCTTTGCCTTTCCGAAGTACCGCACGGAAAATGTGTGCATTACCCTTTTAGGACTTGTCTATGTGGCAATGCTGCTTTCTTACATTTATAAGGTGCGTACCTATCATGACGGCATTTACACCGTATGGCTGATATTTGCGGCTTCATGGGTAAATGACACCTTTGCATATTTTACAGGGGTATTTTTCGGCAGACATAAAATGGCGCCGAAGCTTTCACCCAAAAAATCGGTTGAAGGCGGTATCGGCGGTGTTGTGGCATCGGCGGTGATTGGCGGTATATACGGCTTTCTTGTAAGTCCGCATATGTCCGGCGTAATTGCTTACCCGGTTGTGACATTTGCGGCAGCAAGCTTTATCGGCGCATTTTTTGCGATTGTAGGCGATTTGGCGGCATCAGCGATTAAAAGAAACCACGATGTCAAGGATTACGGAACACTGATTCCGGGACACGGCGGTATTTTAGACCGCTTTGACAGTGTTATTTTTACGGCACCGGCGGTTTACTGGGCGGTGTATTTAATCAATCAGTTTTTATAGATTTTAAATGTCAGAAGATTTTATCGGACAGATAAGACAGAAGCGCTGTTTTGGGCGCAGAAAAGAGGAAAAAATGAAGACAATCTCGTTACTGGGTTCTACAGGTTCTATCGGGACACAGACACTGGATGTAATCAGAAGAAATAAAGATATTAAAGTTGCGGCGCTGGCAGCAGGAACAAGGGTCAAAGAACTGGCAGCACAGGCACGTGAATTTAAGCCGGAACTGGTCTGCATCGGCAGTGAAAAACTGGCAGGCGATTTAAAGACAGAGCTGGCGGATATGGACGTACGTATTGTTTCCGGCAGTGAAGGATTAATCGAAGCGGCGACAATCGCTTCAGCAGATATTGTGCTGACGGCAGTTGTCGGCATGATGGGCATTGTACCGACTATCCGCGCAATTGAAGCGGGAAAAGACATTGCACTGGCAAACAAGGAAACACTGGTAACGGCGGGACACATCATTATGCCGCTTGCCAAAGAAAAAAACGTGCATATCTATCCGGTAGACAGCGAACATTCCGCAATATTCCAGTCATTAAACGGTGAAAATAAAAAGCAGGCAGAAAAGATTCTGCTGACGGCTTCCGGCGGACCGTTCCGCGGAAAGACAATTGCGGATTTAAAAAATGTAACGGTAGAAGATGCACTCAATCACCCGAACTGGTCTATGGGTAAAAAAATCACGATAGATTCTTCCACTATGGTAAATAAAGGATTGGAAGTTATGGAAGCACAGTGGCTGTTTGACGTACCAGCAGAAAAGGTGCAGGTTGTTATCCAGCCGCAGAGTATTATTCATTCCATGGTGCAGTTTGTGGATGGCGGCATTATGGCACAGCTTGGCAGTCCTGATATGCGTCTGCCGATTCAGTATGCGCTGTATTATCCGGAGAGAAGACCGCTCAATACCGGGCGCGTAGATTTCTTTGAACTGGGTAAAATAACATTTGAAAAACCGGATTTTGAAAATTTCAGGGGCTTAAAGCTTGCCTATGAAGCGGCATCACAGGGAGGCAACATTCCGACGGCGTTCAATGCGGCAAATGAAGTGGCAGTCCGCAAGTTTTTAAACCGTGAAATTGCATATCTGGATATACCGGAAATGATTGCATATGCAATGGAGCAGACCGCGTTTAAAGAAAATCCGGACGTAGCACAGATTCTGGAAACGGAACGTGCCGTGACGGAACTGCTTGAGAGCCGTTGGTAAATAAAGGAGGCAGAGGTTGATAGTAAATGTAATACTTGCCATACTCGTTTTAAGTGTCATTATTATCGTACATGAGTTCGGACATTTTATTGTGGCAAAAGCAAATGGCGTAACAGTTTTGGAATTTGCACTGGGATTTGGTCCGAAGCTGATTCATTTTAAAAAGGGAGAAACCGTATACAGTATCAAACTGCTTCCGTTTGGCGGTTCGTGCATGATGCTGGGCGATGAGTTTATGGAAGCCCAGACCGATGAAGATGAGGACGAACAGGCAGACGAAAAGGACGGCAAGGCAAAGACACTTGAAGAAGAATACGATGCGGACCGTGCATTTTCCAATAAATCCGTGTGGTCGAGAATTGCCATTATCGCGGCAGGTCCGCTGTTTAATTTCCTGCTGGCACTGATTTTATCCATTATTATGATCGGTGTGGATGGCTATGATTTGTGTACCGTTGATAAAGTTTATGACAATTCACCGGCGCAGGAAGCGGGACTTACAGAGGGCGATACCATTTTAAAAATTAACGGCGATAAGATGAGCTGTTCGAGAGAATATTCGTTTTACCGTTATTATAATGCGGCAAAGACTATGAATATTACGTATGAGCGGGACGGGCAGAAGTATACAACGCAGCTGACACCGCAGTATACGAAACTCAGCTCTTATAAAATGGGTGTTGTGATTGAACCAGACTGTACAATTCAGAGTGTGACAAAGGATTCCCCGGCAGAAGCGGGCGGTATGCAGGCAAAGGACATTATTCTTTCCGTAGACGGCATTGCCATGGAAAACAGCACACAGTTTACCGAATATTTAAATCAGTCTACAGGGGAAACGTTATCGGTTGTGGTAAGCCGCAACGGGAATCAGGTGACACTTGCGGTTACACCGCAGCTTGTCGAACAGGAAAGCTATTATACAGGACTGGCATCATACGGAGAGTATGTCAAATTATCTCCGGCACAGACGATTGTCTGCGCATTTAAGGAAGTCGGTTACTGGATTGAAATTGTTATTGAAAGTCTTGGCATGATGTTTACGGGACAGGTCGGTATTAACGATTTGACAGGACCGGTAGGAACGGTCAGTGTTATGAGCTCTGTTGTGGAAAGCAGTAAACCGGCAGGCACGGTAGCAGTTTTAATGACATTATTCAGTCTTGCCATTATGATTAGCGCCAACTTAGGTGTCATGAACCTTCTGCCGCTCCCGGCTTTGGACGGCGGACGGCTGGTATTTTTCATTTTAGAGGTACTGCGCGGCAAACCGGTTAAAAAAGAGCATGAAGGCATGGTGCATTTTGTGGGCATGATACTTTTAATGCTGTTAATGGTCTATGTCATGTTTAAAGATATCAGAGGGTTGTTTTAGATTCGGCAGTAAAATGTCTGCAAAAATAGGAGAGTAAGATGTTTAGAGAACATACGAAAACAGTAACAATCGGCAATAAAAAAATCGGCGGCGGAAATCCGGTGCTGATTCAGTCTATGACCAATACCCATACGGAAGATGTAGAAGCAACGGTCAGACAGATACTGGAACTGGAGGCGGCGGGCTGTGAAATTATCCGCTGTACCGTGCCGACTATTGAAGCGGCAAAGGCAGTTTCGGAAATTAAAAAATATATTCATATTCCGCTGGTTGCGGATATTCATTTTGATTACCGCATGGCGATTGCAGCAATGGAAAACGGTGCGGATAAAATCCGTATCAATCCGGGCAATATCGGAAGCCTGGACAGGATAAAGGCTGTTGTGGACGTCGCGAAGGAGAGAAATATACCTATCCGCGTCGGGGTCAACTCAGGCTCGCTTGAGAAGAATCTTGTGGAAAAGTATGGCGGAGTGACGGCAGAGGGGCTGGTTGAGAGCGCCTTAGACAAGGTGCGTATAATAGAGGATATGGACTATGATAATCTTGTCATAAGCATAAAATCCTCAAATGTAATGATGTGTGTAAGGGCACATGAGCTTATTTCCGCAAAGACAGATTATCCGCTGCATGTCGGAATCACAGAATCGGGAACGGTTTTAACGGGAAGCATCAAGTCGGCTGTCGGGCTTGGACTTATACTTGGTCAGGGAATCGGCGATACAATAAGAGTCTCACTCACAGGCGACCCTGTGGAGGAGATTAAGGCGGCGAAGACGATACTTAAGACATTGGGTATAAGACAGAGCGGGATAGAGATCGTGTCATGCCCGACCTGCGGAAGAACGAGTATCGACCTTATCGGTCTTGCGGAGAAGGTGGAGAAGCTTGCCGCCGGTTATGAGGAGCTTAATCTGAAGCTTGCAGTCATGGGCTGCGTTGTAAACGGGCCGGGTGAAGCTAAGGAAGCTGATCTTGGAATTGCAGGCGGAAAAGGGGAAGGCGTGCTCATAAAGAAGGGTGAGATAATACGCAGGATGCCTGAGGCTGAGCTGTTGTCCGCGCTCAAGTATGAACTTGATAATTGGAAGGAAAAGTGATTTACAGATGAAGTTGTTTGATACATTTCCTACACTTGAATTTAATGAAGAAATGATGGATATTTTGGCCGATGTTGATGTGCTTAAGGTTGCAACCAACTCGGCCAAAACCAGACTTAGGGTATATATTGTATCTAAAAGACTTATTCCGAAGCATATTATATTCGCGTTGGAGGATGGCTTCAGGAAACAGATTCCTCCGTTTAAGACGCTGGATATCCATGTGGTGGAAAAGTATGAGCTTTCCAGCCAGTATACACAGGAAAAGCTGTGGGGCATATACAGGGAGAGTATTCTTGAGGAACTGAAGGCGGAGAGTATTTTTGATTATAAAGAATTGGCTAAACCTCTACCGTTTTATCCGAGAGAAACCGTAAAGGATTCGAATTACTACGGTTATTACTGTCAAGGATGGAAATATCGTGAGGGACAGGATAACACCGCTGCGCGAATATCTCCACATGGTGTTTTTTGACCGCTGTGGATTTGAGATAGATTTTGATGTTATATACAAGGAAGCAAAGCATGAGGCGAAGGAGACTCCGGTTGTCCACATGCAGCTTGCTGTTGTGACGGAGGATGGTGTGACAGAAGGCAGTCAGACTGCTTCAAGAGACAGTGCTGCCGGTGCGAATGATAAGAAGGCGGATGAGGGGCAGGGAACAGGGGTTGCTGCCGGAAGGCTTAAGACGGATGCCAAGGTATTCGACAAGAATAAGAAGGGTGCTGCGGCAAAGGATGATAACAAGAGCAGCTACCGTTCTGTAAAGCTGTCGCCGAATCCGGATGTCATCTACGGCAAGGATTTTGATGATGAAGCGATTGAGCTTGCGACAATAACACATGAAATAGGCGAAGGAGCCATAAGGGGTAAGATAAGAGGTGTGGAGATTAAGGAGCTGAGGACGGGTAAGCAGCTTATCACATTTAATGTGACGGATTTTACCGATTCCATGTCCGTCAAGCTTTTCTTAAACTCTAAGGAAAACCTCGATGAAATCAAGGATGATATAAAGGATGGCGCTTTTGTCAAGATTAAGGGTGTCATTGCCATGGATAGCTGGAGCAAGGAAATCGGAGTAAGCTCAGTGAGGGGAATCAAGAAAATCCCTGATTTCACAGTCAAGAGAATGGACAATTCCGATGTGAAAAGAGTGGAGCTTCACTGTCATACCAAGATGAGCGATATGGATGGTGTATCCGAGGTGTCCGACATAATAAAACAGGCAGCCAAGTGGGGGATGCCTGCCATTGCAGTCACCGATCACGGAGTATGCCAGGCGTTCCCGGACGCTAATCATACGGTGGAAAAGCTGGAAGATTTCAAGGTTATATACGGTGTTGAGGCATATCTTGTGGATGACTTAAAGGCACTTATTGAACAGCCTGCCGGACAGACCTTCGATGATACATACGTCGTGTTCGACCTTGAGACAACCGGCTTTTCCTCTGAGTATGACAGAATTATAGAAATCGGCGCCGTGAAGTATCAGAACAGGAGACGTGTCGACAGCTTTTCGTGTTTTGTCAACCCTGAGATACCTATACCGTTCAGAATTGAGAAGCTCACCGGGATAAATGATTCCATGGTTATTGAACTTACAGGTCATCAGGACAAGCTAGAGGCTTTTCTGGATCTGTTGCAGGGATATGACATACTGGAGTTAGCGCGCACCGGTATTACAGGACTGTCCAGAGGAACAGCCGATGTAAAAATTATGGAATAATAGTACATAAAACAAGGAGGACAAATCCTCTCCTCACCAGAGGGTTCGGATTTTTCCTTCGGAAAAACAAGGAGGATTCTATGGGTTACGAGT
>ERZ779902.384-NODE-384-length-19911-cov-2.584660_pt1 | contig 19911 bp, 15 predicted proteins | sample MGYA00511350_ERZ779902 | MGnify/ENA primary metagenome ERZ779902 (study PRJEB29588, sample SAMEA2146908) | human gut metagenome | biome: human gut; feature: human-associated habitat; material: faeces | place: Denmark | collected 2008/2010 ...
GCAGCATGGCTCTTGTTGAATGCATATCTTGCAAACTCTGCCATCTCGTCGAATATTTTGTTTGCAGACGCTTCATCTATACCATTTCTAATGCATCCTTTAATTACTACATTTCCATTTTCGTCTGTTTGACCATGTATAAAGTATTCTCTTTCTTTTGCCATTACATCTAGCTTTTTCTTACCCATAGCACGTCTAACTAAATCAGCTCTTCCTAATGAGTAACCTGCTAAATCACGAACTATTTGCATAACCTGTTCTTGGTATACCATACAGCCATATGTAACTTTAAGAATTGGTATTAGTGAAGGATGTGTATATTCTGCGTTTTCTGGATCTTTTTTATTCTTAATATATCTTGGAATTTGGTCCATTGGTCCAGGTCTGTATAATGAAACTCCAGCTATAATATCTTCCAAACAGTCTGGCTTTAATTCTTTCATAAAGTTTGTCATACCTTGACTTTCAAATTGGAATATTCCTACAGATTCCCCATTTTGCCATAATTTATATACATTAGGATCATTCATATCTTTATCAAATTCAACATCTATTCCTCTATTTTGTTTTACAAGATTTATTGTGTCTTGTATAACTGTTAATGTTCTTTATATCAATAATATTAATTGCAAGACTCTTTTTATCATATAATTCATTAACAAATTCTTTTGCAATATCTACACATTTTTCATAATCACGCGCATCTAAAGCTCTAAATGCTCTTAACTTTAATTCAAATGGTATTAAATCTTCAAGAACAATATCTTCACTCAACTCATCATTGATGTAAAGTCCACCATAATTCATACTTTTAATTTTGTTTATTTTTATCCAGGGATTGATATAGTTACGTATTTTTTGGAAATCAGACAGGAGAGTGTAAAATATGTTAGATCAGAATACCTTTATAGAGACAGTGCAGAGCGTGGCCGAGATTATCAGGACATCAGCGGAGCCGATAGGCAGAGATGAAATCATGTCTTATTTTAAGGATATGGAGCTTAATAAGGCGCAGGAGGATATGGTATTTGAATTTCTCATCACACCGCATGAGCAGGAGAATGAGAGTGCAGGCGATTATGAGGATGAATCACATGAGGACGAATCGTCTGAAAATGCTGCATTAAACAATGTAATATACTCAGAAGGCGATTCGATGGATGCCATAGCAGGTGGGAAAAATAATATAGATAAGCAGGATAATGAAGCTGAGCCTGATATAGACGAGGACAGCCTTATCCCGGATTCACCTATGTTTAGGATGTATCTTGAGGAACTTGAAGAGATACCTGATTACACAAAGGCCGAGCAGGATGATATGTACAAAAAGCTGCTCGCAGGTGATGAGAGTGTGATACACACTATATCAAATTTCTGGCTCAAAAGTGTGCTTGCCATGGCAAAGAAGCTTGCCGTTACATCAGAGGGCTTTGAGGACGTAGTACAGGAGGGAAACATGGGACTTTTCATGTGCCTTACTGAGCTCTGCGGCTGCGGGGATGAGATAGATGTGGAAAAAGAGCTTTTGGATGCCATAGAGGAGTCTATGAAAGAGTGTATCAGGGAGCAGACCGGTGAGGATGAGAGCGAGAATACTGTGGTAGGAAAGGTTTCATTAGTAAACCGTGCAGTGGAGAAACTAAAATCCGATAAGGGTTTCGAGCCGAGCCTTAGTGAGCTTTCAGGCTACACCGGCGTGGATGAGGAGGAGCTTGAAAAGCTTCTGGAGCTTATCAAAAAGGCTGATGTGGAGAAAAATAAACAGGACAGTAAATAATCTGTGGCATTTGTAGATTTGTGTCATATATTAAACCATACCTGAATATATGAAAGGATGGAAAATATATGGCACGATTTACTAATCAGGCACAGCTTCGTTATGGCAACAATGTAGCCAATTCAAATATAGCAGTCGGAGAAATACTGGAGGTGCTTTCTGCTACGAAAACAGCAGTCAAAAACACCTATAATCAAAACGATACAATAACCTATGTGGTGAGCATCGTAAACTCCGGAAATACCGCAATAAACGGTCTGACACTTTCTGACAATCTAGGTGCTTATACCTTTAACACCAACACTCTTGTACCATTAACCTATGTGAATAACACCGCAAAATACTATACAAACGGCACACTCCAGGCAGCGCCTGCAGTAACCCAGGGACCGCCTCTTAGCATAACAGGCATAAATGTCCCTGCAGGTGGCAATGCAACTGTCATCTATGAGGCAGCGTTAAATGAGTATGCTCCTCTTGGCATAGAGGCTACAGTCACAAACACTGCTACAGTTAGTGGCACCGGAATCACTCCGGTCACAGCAACAGAGACAGTAAATGCCGAGGCTGCGCCAAATCTTGCAATTACTAAGTCAGTAAGCCCTGTTCCTGTGACGGAAAACGGTACACTGACCTATACCTTCAGGATTCAAAACTACGGAAGCGTTGCGGCAACCAATACCACAGGCGTGGTTATAACAGACACATTTGCTCCGGTTTTGAACAATCTTACAGCCGCATTAAACGGCACAGCCTGGACTGCAGCTACAGATTACACTTACAATGAGGCGACAGGCACATTTTCGAGCACTGCAGGTGCAATCACCGTTCCGGCTGCAACCTACACACAGGATAGCACAACAGGAGCGTGGGTTGTCACACCGGGTGAGAGCACACTTGTCATCACCGGAACAGTGTAGCGGCAGAGATGATTAATTTTAAGAATTGTTTAATTTAAGTGATAAAAGTTGAAATATTGATACTAAATATGTAAAATATATATAGCTATTTATGAATAAGATGATGAAGATGATCATCGGCAGTTTAAAATGATTAACCGGGGGATAAGACAAATGAATAATGCACAGTTAGTGATAGACGAAGTAAAAAAGGCAGTAAAGGGCAAGGATGATTGTATCATCAAGGCATTTGCTGCCTTTTTGGCAGGTGGACATATACTGCTTGAGGATGTGCCGGGAGTGGGAAAGACTACGCTTGCAGTAGCTTTTTCAAGGGCTATGGCACTTGTGAATCACAGAGTACAGTTCACTCCGGATGTGCTGCCTGCTGATATACTTGGCTTTTCGATGTATCAGAAGCAGACCGGAGAGTTTGTGTACCGCGAGGGTGCCGTGATGTGTAATCTGTTTCTGGCAGATGAGATTAACAGAACAAGTCCCAAAACACAGTCTGCGCTTCTGGAGGTTATGGAGGAAGGAAATGTCACTGTGGATGGAATAAGCAGGAAGGTCCCGGAGCCGTTTATAGTTATGGCCACTCAAAATCCAAAGGGCAGCGCCGGTACACAGCTGTTGCCGGAGTCACAGCTTGACAGGTTTATGATATGTATGAGCATGGGATATCCTTCACATGATGCAGAGGTGGATATCGCAAAGGGCAAAAGTGTGAAGGCTGATGAGTATACGATAAAGCCTGTTATGAATGCACAGGGACTTGTTGAGATGCAGGGAGAGGTCGAGCAGGTATTTATCCATGACAGTATTTACTCGTACATTGTGGATCTGGTTGATGCGACAAGGACAAGTCCGTACATTGAGCTTGGAGTGAGTCCGCGAGGTACGATTGCGTGTGTTAGGATGGCAAAGGCATATGCGTATCTGAGTGGGCGAAGCTATGTCATACCATCTGATGTGGTTTCTGTATTTGCGGATGTGACAAAGCACAGAATCGTGCTAAATACCAAGGCGAGAGTATCACACGTATCAGAGCTTTCAGTGATAGATGAGATACTAAAGGCTGTTAAACAGCCGACAACTTATGTGAAAAAGGCAGGTAATCGTGATTAGTTTTTTGATAGGAATAATTACTGCGGCAATAGTTTTTTATATGTCGATGATATACGGTAATGCTGCGCTGGCACTGCTTGGCTGCTTTATGTGTGTGTTTATGGTGCTGACATTTATAGCATTGCTTGTAAAGGCGCATCGGGCAGTGGCAGCTATAAACATTCCGATAGCTATCGCCACACAGGGCGAGAGTATCAGGGTGAGTCTTTCCTGCCGGCTGAAGGAGGCAGGCTTCGATGGTGTAAAATACCGTGTAACGGTGAAAAATAATTTATCCGGCGAAAAAAGTACAAAATGGCTGTCAGGAGGCAGTGATTTTTTGTACAGCGTAAACCTATGCGGCAATTATGAATTTGAGCTTGTAAGGATAAAGCTATATGATTTTTCAAGGCTTTTTTATGTCACGAAAAGAGTTAAAAAATATGCAAATGTTGAGGTGATGCCGCAGATTGATGAGATTCCTGTGAGGATAACGGACAGAGTAAGAAATTTCTTTGGGGATTCTGATATATATGATGATTTAAGACCGGGATATGATCCGTCGGAGCTGTTTGATGTCAGAGAGTTTCAAAACGGTGACAGGCTGCAGAGTGTGCACTGGAAGCTTTCTGCAAGGACTGATGAGCTGATGGTAAAGGAGAACAGCCTGCCAAAGGCATGTGCGGTGGCCATAGTAGCAGATTTAAGGGGAATAAAGAAAGGCAGACAGGCGGATGCTTTTATGAAGCTTCTTGTCTCACTTTCCTTTTCGCTTATGGATCAAAAATGCTCTCATTATGTGGCGTGGTATGATACCGCCATAAACGATATTGTGAGAGCCAGAGTGGATGACGAGGAGGGCTTTTACATATTTTTGAACAGTTTTCTTAAAATAAAGCCGGATACAAAGAATGATGCGCTTTTTTTGTATGAGGAAAAGTACCGGGCAGAAAAGCTTGTGTGTCTGCTTAGCGTGGATGGAAGACTTCAGATAAAAAGGGGAGAGGAGATAGTTGGCAGAGCGGATGAAAAAAACGAGATTGTCATTTAGGAAAAGCAGATGGCAGAAATCTGACACAAATGAGATAAAGCCTGATTATAATAATGCATTTACAGTGCTTGGTGTCCTGCTTACTGAACTTGCCAATGCAGCTGCAGCAGTACTTCTTACGGTGTGTGCAGTGTCTGTTGTGAATACGACCGTTTCACATGTGAGATGCCCATATTATGTGTACGTGTGGCTGTTTATTTTTTCGGTGATAAGCGGCTTTATAAACAGGCTTACATCGCTTGACACAAGAAAATGGGTGCGCCATGCGATAAATACGGGGCTGCTGCTTGTATTTGTGCTTGGAGTGTTTATTGCAAACTGGCAGGCAGCAGAGCATATAAAAGACGGCTTTTTGTATGTAAAGGGCAGGTATCTTGAGCTGATAAATGTGTACTATGGCATTTCATTTGTCTGTCCAAAGGGAGATAAAGCCTTTGCGGGGGCATTTGTTGGCTTTGTATCGTTTATAGTTATGCTTTTGCTGGTGACACTGGCGGTTCAAATTAAAAGAAGACGCATACTCACATTATTTCCAACGCTTATGCTTGTGGTACAGCTGTGCATAGGCAAAAGCCCAAGTGTCAGCGAGGTCGTTATGCTCACACTGTGTACACTCTGGTGTCTTATCGCAGATGGCAACGCACGCACAGTGGCAGGATATGATGCAAATGGCAGTGCACAGGGCAATGAGGCTTTAAGGATAGCGGCGGCGTTTTTATACATGGCGGCGGTGTCTGCAGTACTTTTCATATGTGTATTTTCATTTAAACCTCTTGCTGATACACTTGCCGATAAAAAGCCACAGATGCTTGCCTTTCAAAAGGATTTGGAGGGCAGCGTAAAATCATTCTTCAGCGTGGGAATTGATTTACAGGATGGCATGGTTAGTAATCACTATCCTAGCTACAGTGAAAAAACAGTGATGACGATAGAAGCAAAGGCAGGAGTACCTTCTAATATTTATCTGAGAAGCTTCTACGGTGATACATATGAAAATGGCAGATGGATTAAAAAGTCTGATTTTTCCGGGATGGAAAAAGAGTATCATGATGCTTCAAGGATGACAGCCTGGCAGACTACAATCGGATTAGCCACGCTGCTCGATGGCTATTATGATGATGAGACCAATCCGGCCACCGAAAAGTATACAATCACGATGGAGAAGCTTTCCACCAAATACACCTATTTGCCGTACTGTATCGACCCATACAGTATAGATGCCAAGGGTGATATAGATTTTGACGAAGACTTTTTTATCACAAAGGATAAAGGAACAAAGACTATCGAGGTGTCGGCGTGTCCCGGCTTTTTCGATGGTAGTCTGGAAACGTCCAGCCTTGAGCCCGAGCAGCCTCTTGAGGTCAACAATGATTTCTATGTGGCATACAATGATTATGTAATGGAAAACTATACTGAAAAGCAGGGTGGTGACGGAATTGTTGCAAAAGATGCGAAGCTGATTCTTAGGACAGGACAGCTCACAAGCAATATGATGTACACAGGCGATATAAGAGAAAATGATGCCAACAGGATTGCGGCAGCACAGTTGGTGCAGCAGTTTCTGACATCGAAAGCTTTTAAGTACAGCAAAAATCCTCCTTCAACAGGCGGTAAGGATGTAGTTGATAATTTCCTCTCAAATAGCAGACAGGGCTTTTGTGTGCATTTTGCATCGGCTGGCACGATGATACTCAGACAGATGGGCGTTCCATGCCGTTATGTAAGCGGATACTGTGCAAAGGAGGACAGTTTCAAATCCGGTGAAAATGATGAGGATATATGTGAGGTGAAGGATTCGCAGTCGCATGCCTGGGTTGAAATATATCTGGATGATTTCGGATGGATTCCGGTGGAGATGACACCGGGATATTTTGAGTATGTGACAGGTGAGAATCCGTTTGACTATATTGGTGTCAAAGGAAAGAAAACGAATGCCGGTGACGCTTATAATGATAGTGAGCATATGAATGATACTGCGGCAGATGAAGATAATGCATATGAAGATGCAGCAGATCAAGATGCAGAAAATGAAAATACAGATGTAAAAAATGATGGCACAGCAAACGATACTACAGCAAACACTGCCTCAAACCAATATGAGTCAGGTGATGGAAGTGAGAATGCTTATGGTTCACAGTCAGGTGCGGATAAACGTACAGCTGCTCAGAACTCAAAAACGAGACTTCATATACCACCGGTGATTTTAAAAACCTCACTCTGTGTGATTTTTCTGACTGCACTTACAGCCATCATAGTTTATATCAAAAGGCGAAGAAATATTTTGTGGGAAGCAAGACTTGCAAAAAGGGTAAAAAAAGGCCGTTACAGCAGGGCAGCAATAATGATAAACAACCGCATCTACAAAGGACTGGGACATCCTTCAAAAAACAGGACAGATGAGCTTTATCTGGCCAACCTTAAGGAAAAATACTGCGGACCGGATTATTGCGGAATCCACTGGGACGAGTACATGCGCATCATACAAAAGGCTGTGTATTCATCAGAGGGCATCACTGGGGAAGAATGCTTTATGGTGATGGAAACATGGAGGCGTCTGGAGAAAAAAGATATTAGACATAATTCACAAAAAAACATGTATAAAAACAGCATGATTAACAAAAAATAGACTTGTAAGGAAAATTGTGTTGAAATAATAAGGCTTCTGTGATATAAACTTAAGCAGACGTGTTACTTTTAGGGAGGCATTTGTCGTACATAACTTTTAACAGGGTTAGTGTATGATAAGTGCCTCCTTTTTGTCGCTGGAGCAAAAAAGAATGATAGGTGCAAATCAATACATACCCTGCATTTATAGGAGGAAAAGCTCATGAAAGACAAAATTTTTGGCGTCCTGCAGAGAGTAGGACGAAGCTTCATGCTTCCAATCGCAATCCTTCCGGTAGCAGGCTTGCTTTTAGGACTCGGAAGCTCATTCACCAACACCACAACAATTGAGACCTATGGTTTACAGTGGCTGCTCGGAGATAAGACTATACTCCATGCGCTTCTTGTAATCATGAATGCGGTCGGAAGTGCCATATTCGATAACCTTCCGCTCATTTTTGCGGTCGGAGTAGCAATCGGAATGGCAAAGAAGGAAAAAGAGGTGTCAGCACTTTCAGCAGTCATAGCATACTTTGTTATGAATGTATCAATCAATGCGATGCTCAAGATTTCCGGAAAAATCCTTGCAGACGGAAGCATTGCAAAGGATGTGCTTGATGGAACCATCACATCAGTATGTGGTATCCAGTCGCTGCAGATGGGTGTGTTTGGCGGAATTATCGTAGGACTTGGAGTGGCAGCACTGCACAACCGTTTCTACAAGATTGAGCTGCCGAATGCATTGTCATTTTTCGGTGGAACAAGATTTGTGCCTATCATATCAACAGTGGTATATCTTTTTGTAGGAATCTTAATGTATTTTATCTGGCCGACAGTGCAGAACGGAATCTATGCACTCGGCGGAGTGGTGACAGGAACAGGATATTTCGGAACACTTCTCTTTGGTATCATAAAGAGAGCACTTATTCCATTCGGACTGCATCATGTATTTTACATGCCGTTCTGGCAGACAGCAGTCGGTGGAACGATGGAGGTTGCAGGACATATGGTTGAGGGTGGACAGAACATCTTCTTCGCACAGCTTGCAGACTCAGCAAACATCACACATTTCAGTGCCGATGCCACAAGATATTTCTCGGGAGAGTTCATTTTCATGATTTTCGGTCTTCCGGGAGCAGCACTTGCAATGTATAAATGTGCAAAGCCGGAAAAGAAAAAACAGGCAGGAAGCCTTTTACTTTCTGCAACACTTGCATGTATGTTTACAGGAATCACAGAGCCTCTTGAGTTCTCATTCCTTTTCGTAGCACCGGCTCTTTTTGCAGTACAGGTAGTGCTCGCAGGAAGCGCATACATGATAGCACATATTTTAAACATTGCTGTAGGACTTACTTTCTCAGGAGGATTACTTGATTTCTTCCTGTTTGGTATATTGCAGGGTAATGAAAAGACAAGCTGGATGCTCGTGATTCCGGTGGGAATAGTATATTTCTTACTGTATTACTTTATTTTCAGCTTCCTAATAAAGAAGTTTGATTTTAAGACTCCGGGCCGTGAGGATGACGACACAGAGACAAAGCTATACACCAAGGCAGATGTAAATGAAAGAAAAGCTGTCAAGGACGTAAAGAACTCTGACGAAAAAGCAGGGGCTGTAGCAGATGAGTTCTCACAGACTATATCACGAGGTCTCGGCGGCAAAGCCAATATCTCAGATGTAGACTGCTGTGCGACAAGGCTTCGTATCACAGTAATTGATCCAGACAAGGTAAACGATGCGCTTCTTAAATCAACAGGAGCATCAGGAGTCGTGCACAAGGGACAGGGCGTACAGATTATCTATGGACCAAGAGTAACAGTGATTAAATCAGATTTAGAGGATTATCTTGCGAGTGTGACAGAGGAACACTTTGAGGATGATGCAGCAGAAAGTAATACAGCAGGCGCAGATGAAGCAAAGAATGAAAATGCAGCTTCAGATAAAGCACCGGAATCTGATGTGAAAGCAGAAAAGGAAGCCGGCGACGTAAAAGAGCCGACAAGCACAGTTATCATCTCAAGCCCGATGACAGGAATAGCAGCAGACCTCTCAACAGCGCCGGACGAGGCCTTCGCCAGCAAAATGATGGGTGACGGAGCGGTAGTTACACCTGAGGAGGGCGTAGTTGTAGCACCTGAGGATGGAACGGTTTTATTCGTTTTTGATACAAAGCATGCTTTGGGATTTACAACCGACTCAGGAATTGGTATGATAATCCATGTAGGAATTGATACAGTAAAGCTCGAGGGTAAAGGCTTTGACGTACAGGTTGAGGCAGGATGCCATGTTAATAAGGGCGATGTGCTCATGAAGCTTGACCTTGACTACTTAAAGGCGAACGCACCATCAGTTACTACTCCTGTCATCTGCACAGAGCTAAAAGATAATCAGAAAATCCGTCTCATCACAGATGGACCTATTAAGGCAGGAGAGCCTCTCTACGCAGTTGACACCTACGAGAAGTAATTCTTACTTCATGATAATTGAATTGTCCGGTTATGTTAATAATAAATAGTTCGTATAAATTATCAGGAGTACATTAATAAATGTCAGGGGAATGATATGTACAGAATCACAAAGGTCTTAAATCACAATACAGTGCTTGCGGTAAAGGACAAGAGCGCAAGAGAATATCTTATAGTCGGAAAGGGTGTGGGTTTTGGAAAGAAAATTACACAGTCTGTCGAGCTAACGGAAGAGGATTCACTGTATGAGCTGACCCAGACAAGGGACAGAGGTCCGGCAAAGGACATAGTAAAATCCATCGAGCCGGAGTATCTTGAGATTGCAAACACACTGCTCGATAATGCAGAGCATGAGTTTGGACATATAGACAGAAGCATATTGTTTCCTATGGCAGATCATATAGCATTTGCTGTAAAGCGTATGGAAAACAAAGAACAGATCAGCAATCCTTTAAACGATGACATCCGTGTGATGTTTTATAAGGAGTACAAGATAGCTGAGAATATACGCCATATACTAAAGGATAAAAAACAAATTGATATAATTGATGATGAGATCGGCTACATTACTCTTCATATTCATACATCCTTAAACAATTCAAAGGTATCGGATGCCATGGAGATGGCGGCAGCAGTTCGAAAATGCGCCACATTTATAGAGGAAAAGATTGGAAAGCACATAGATGTCACTACTATGGCCTACAACCGCCTCATGAACCATATCCGCCACATGGTATCAAGAGCCGCGACCGGAGAAAAATTAAAGGTTGATCTCAATCAGTTTATCGAGAAAAATTATCCGGAGTCATTCGCACTGGCAGGTGAGATATGTAATGAGCTTGGAAAGGACTTAAATCATGAGTTTTTGGACAATGAGACAGGCTACCTTGCCATACATATCGAGCAGATTAAGTGTGATGAGATGGTAAGTGAATAATAAAATGTGAAAACCTTCCTGCACATTAGGTTATGTACAAATCTCTTGCAATGTGGTACACTACATAGTTGTATCAACAAACATCCGATACACAAAATACATATGAAATCAATTTAAAGGAGATATATATACCATGAAACTCGGCATCGTCGGACTTCCGAACGTCGGAAAGTCTACATTATTCAACTCACTCACAAAGGCAGGAGCGCTTTCAGCAAACTATCCTTTTGCTACAATCGACCCAAACATAGGTATTGTTTCAGTGCCTGACGAGAGAATCGTAAAGCTCGGAGAGCTCTATCACACAAAGAAGGTTACACCTGCAACAATCGAATTTGTTGATATCGCAGGTCTTGTGAAGGGAGCCAGTAAGGGTGAGGGACTTGGAAACCAGTTCCTTGCAAATATCCGTGAGGTAGATGCAATCGTACACGTAGTGCGCTGCTTTGAGGATACAAACATTATCCATGTAGATGGCTCTGTAGATCCTGCAAGAGATATCGAGACAATCAATCTTGAGCTTATTTTCTCGGATGTTGAGATTCTCGACAGGCGAATTGCAAAGATTGCAAAGCAGGCAAGAATGGACAAGACACTTGCAAAGGAGCTTGAGCTTGTTGAGGCAGTAAAGGCTCATCTTGAGGACGGAAAGATGGCCAGAACCTTTGAAGTGCCTGATGATGAGGATGCACAGCTTTGGTTCAAGGGATATAATCTCCTTACAGCAAAGCCTACCATCTACGCAGCAAACGTATCAGAGGACGACCTCGCAGATGACGGCGCAAGCAATCCGCATGTTGCAAAGGTAAGAGAAATGGCAAAGGAAGAGGGCGCAGAGGTATTTGTTATCTGTGCACAGATTGAGCAGGAGCTTGCAGATCTCGATGAGGACGAAAAGAAGGAGTACCTTGAGGATTTAGGTGTTGAGTCAAGCGGTCTCGATAAGCTTGTAGCAGCCAGCTATTCACTTCTCGGACTTATTTCCTTCCTCACAGCAGGAGAGGATGAGTGCCGTGCATGGACTATAAAGAAAGGTACAAAGGCACCACAGGCAGCCGGCAAGATACATACTGATTTCGAGCGTGGCTTCATCAAGGCGGAGGTAGTCAACTATCAGGATCTTCTCGACAATGGAAGCCTTGCAGCCGCAAGAGAAAAGGGCATCGTAGGCATGGAAGGAAAAGAGTACGTTGTTAAGGACGGAGATGTAATTCTTTTCAGATTTAATGTATAATTTTATGAATAAAACGCTTTTATAAGCACAAAATCAAAAAGATACGCATAAGATAGACAAAGGGAGGTCTGTTTTATGCGTTTTCTGGATTTATGCGAAAAAGAGGTTGTGAGTGTGGAAGAGGGCAGATACATCGGGCATGTGCGTGACCTTGAGTTTGACCCGGTCTGTGGCAAAATCTGTGCGATTATCGTGCCGGGACCGGGAAAATATATGGGAATATTTTGCAGAGATTATGAATATTGTATTCCATGGGTTAAGATTGTGAAAATTGGACCAGACATAATATTGGTGAATATATGTGAGTCTGATATGCGGCGTAAGCTGTTATGATAGTATAAAAGGAAACTATTCAGTGACATTGAAAAAAGTGCTAAAAAAGTCAAAATCAGTACAAAACATATTGACAATGAAAATTAGTATAGATATACTAAAATATGTATAGGTCTTTTTAAATACAGATGATGATTTGAAGTATTATAATGAGAAACATAGATATTTTGCTTCTTCATATTATATGATATCTACGGAGGGTACAGCATGAAGTGTCCATTTTGCAGTAGTGACAACACAAGGGTAATAGACTCAAGACCGGCTGATGACAACAGCTCTATCAGGCGCAGAAGGCTGTGCGATGATTGCGGCAAGCGTTTCACTACATATGAGAAGGTGGAGACAATCCCACTCATCGTTATAAAAAAGGATAACAACAGAGAGCAGTATGACCGCTCCAAGATTGAAAAGGGCGTGCTTCTTGCATGTCACAAGAGACCGATTTCAGCAGATACAATCTCAAAGCTTGTAGATGAGGTCGAGATAGAAATCTTTGCCAGAGAGGAAAAGGAAATCTCTACATCACTCATCGGAGAGCTGATTATGGACAAATTAAAGGAGCTTGATGCGGTAGCATATGTGAGGTTTGCGTCAGTTTACAGAGAGTTTAAGGACGTCAACACATTTATGACAGAGCTTAAAAAGATGCTTGACACCAAATAGTGTTTATGCAGCAGGCAGCCTTGAATGAACAGATTAACAGGGAGACAGAGAATTTTATACTATGAGTTTTTTATACCCGGGAGAGTACATTGACTCGACATACAGCATAGATTTTGATAAATTATATAAGGAGGGCTACAGGGGCATTATTTTTGATATCGACAACACCCTTGTGACTCATGGTTCGCCTGCTGATGAGCGGGCGATTGCTTTGTTTAAGCACCTTAAGGAGCTTGGTTTTTCGTGCCTTGTGCTCTCAAACAACAAAGAGCCGCGTGTGAAGAGCTTTGCTAAGCAGGTTGGGATAAAGTATATCTACAAGGCAGGAAAGCCCAAGCCATCAGGCTATCGTACAGCAATGGAGAGGCTTGGCACAGATACGAAAAACACTCTTTTTGTGGGAGATCAGATATTTACAGATATCATCGGAGCTAATCTTACGGGCATCAGATCAATACTTGTAGCACCTATTGACCCGCATGAGGAGATACAGATTGTGCTTAAGCGCTTTATTGAAAAGCCTGTAATTGCATGCTACAAGAGGCATTTAAAGAAAGTAAATAAATAATTTTTAACTAATAATTTAAAATTTGGAGGCATATATATTATGAAGATTGCAATCGGAAACGATCACGCAGCAGTTGAGCTTAAAAAGACAATAATGGAGTACGTTGAGAGCATGGGTCACGAGGTGACCAACTTCGGCACAGATTCAAGTGAGAGCTGCAATTACCCGGAGTATGGTGAGAAGGTGGCTAATGCAGTGGCATCAGGCGAGTTTGACTGCGGAATACTGATATGCGGTACCGGTGTGGGTATCTCAATAGCAGCCAATAAGGTCAACGGAATCCGTGCGGCAGTTTGCTCAGACACAGCCACAGCACGCCTTGTAAAACAGCACAACAATGCCAATATCATAGCCTTTGGTGAGAGGATTGTAGGTGTTGAGCTTGCAAAGGATATCGTAAAGGCTTATCTGACAGCCGAGTTTGAGGGCGGCAGACACGCAAAGAGAATAGCTATGATATCGGATATCGAGGCTAGAAACTAATATAAAACCAATACAAATTCATGCAATAGAAAATAAATACTTGAAATGTATTGCTTTTTATTGTAAAATGGACGAATGAGAGAGCTTAGGCTCGCACGATTTAAGGAGGAAGTAACTAATGATTTCAGCAGGAGATTTCAGAAACGGTGTTACTATCGAGTTCGAGGGAAACATCTATCAGATTATCGAATTTCAGCATGTTAAACCAGGAAAAGGTGCAGCATTTGTACGTACAAAGTTAAAGAATATCATCAGTGGTGGTGTTGTTGAGAAGACATTCCGTCCAACAGAGAAATGCCCTACAGCACACATTGACCGTAAGGATATGCAGTATCTTTATGCAGATGATGATTTCTATCATTTCATGGATGTTGAGACATATGACCAGATTGACTTACCAAAGGATGAGGTTGGCGATGCTCTCAAGTTTGTAAAAGAGAACGAGATGTGTAAAGTTTGCTCACACAAGGGTAATGTATTTGCAGTTGAGCCACCACTTTTCGTTGAGCTTACTGTTACAGAGACAGAGCCTGGCTTCAAGGGTGATACAGCAACAGGTGCTACAAAGCCTGCTACAGTTGAGACAGGTGCTACAGTTTATGTACCACTTTTTGTTGAGACAGATGATGTTATCAAGATTGATACAAGAACAGGTGAGTACCTTTCACGTGTATAATCTGTAGTTTTATGAGTCTGCACATATTCCGGTATGCTTGGAGTATGTGCAGGCTTTTTTATTTGTGTGCTGTGTGGCAGGTGAGAATCCCGACAGCAAGTGTCATAAACACATGCGACACAAGCATAGCCCACAGATATGCATCTATCCCATAGTGGGGTACGAGAAGCATAATCATCAGAATTCTTATCGCACAGGTGAGCAGATTGACGAAGAGCACCTGCTTTGCTTTACCCAGACCGTGCAGTATGCTGCAGAGCATTCCGCTTATGTGCATCAGTGGACACAGAAAACACAGTCTTCTAAGGAAATATCCACAAAGCTTCGATGAGAAAAGAAAAACCCCTATAAAATCCGACAGCAGATAGAATATGCATGTAAAGATAAGACCAAAGCATAGTCCGAATAAGGCACAGGAGTTTATGGTTTTAGTGATTTTTGCATCCTTTCCGGCGGCATTCGCTTCAGAAACAGATGGCAGAAGCATCACGCAGGCACAGCTGCAAAGTACACCGGGAAATAAAAGCACGGGAAGGGTGAGACCGGAAATGGTTCCAAATATGTCAAGGGCCAATGCCGGTGATAGTCCGTAGAGCTTAAGAGTTCTCGGGATAAGCACATTTTCGACGGAGGATGAAAAGCTTGTCAATATGTAGTTTAGTGATAAAGGAATGAAAAGCGCAGCCATGCCATAGGCTGTTGTTTTCAGGCTCTTGACTGATATTTTAAAGTATGAGAAATCCTTTTTTATTGTGATAACGGAAAAGACGGTTGCGCTCGCTTCGCCTGCCACGATGCCATATATAGAGTATACAGGCTTAAAGCAGCTGCCACCGTCAGATAGTATTGCGTATATCAGATAGCAGGTGCCAATGCGCGCGGTCTGCTCAATTAATTGTGTGGCAGCGGGGATGGCTGCTTTTTTCAATCCATAATAGTATCCGTTTATGCAGGAATGGATAGCAGCGGGCAGAATGGAAAAGGACAGCGCCTTGACAAGCTCTGTACAGCGTGGCTCACTTAAAATACAAATGCTTATGTAGGTGGCATTGGAATACATAATAATTGTGAGTAAAAGAGCAATGGTGGCTGACATAATTATTGCGCAAATGAGTATAATCTGTCTGTTTTGAGGCTTTTCAGCAACAAGCTTTGATGTAGCGGTCTGAAAACCGTTGCAGCAGAGTGACATGCATACGGACATGAGTGGGATCACAAGCTGATAGAGTCCAAGACCTGTTGAGCCCATGACGTTATTAAGAAATATGCGAAAGAAAAAACCCATAAACCGACTGGTTGTACCGGCAAGTGTCAGAAAAATAGTTCCGGTCACAAGTGGATTGGATAAATATTTTTTTACAATCAAAAAATCACCTGTCATATGTTGTCTTAGAAGTATATGTGCTTCCGGGGATATATATGACAGATGATTGTTTTATTGTGTGTCAAACAGCTATTATGCCCTTATATGACAGTTATCGTTATTTTAATTATGTGAGATTAACCCATAAAGTGGCGGATAGCCTTGGCTACGCCGTCATTTTCGTTTGTGTCGGTGACGTAATCAGCCTGTGCCTTAAGCTCATCGGTTGCATTTCCCATGGCCACGCCGATGTGTGCGGCTTTTACGATAGCCATGTCGTTTTCGGTGTCACCGACAGCCATTGTCTCATCAGCTGCTATATTCAGGATTTGAGCCAGCTTATGAAGTGCCACACCTTTGTCAACGCCTGCTTTTGTGAATTCCAGATTACCGTAGCCACCGCTTACGAGCGTGATTTCAGGGATTTTTTTCAGATGCTCAAATACTTCGTCGCGGCAGTAGTAGTTATCATTTACATCCTTTGGGAAATTGATGGTCATTTTCTGCATATGGTAATTGTTTTCGCGCATCATTTCAGTGATATCGTTCACACGTTTTCTGGTTGTCATGATGTATTCCTTTATAGAAGGAGGCATTTTGAGATCCTTTGCATCCTCGAGACACTTGTATGGAGAATAGCCACAGCCGTTTATGAAGGCATCCATATGAACGCGCTTTGTCATCAGGTAATCAATTATTGAAAACGCTGTCTCATCAGAAAGGCAGTTTTCGTAAAGACATTTTTGGGTGTCAATTTCGTAGATTGCACTTCCGTTTGCAGTGATAGCGTAGCGGATGCCGGTGCCCTTAATTGCCTCAAACGGCAGCCCGCCGAATGGACGGCCGGTGGAGATGACCACATTTATTCCGGCAGCAGTTGCCTCTTTTATAGCTTTTATATTTTCCTTGGATATCTGACTTTTGTTGTTGAAAAGTGTTCCGTCAAGATCTAAAGCGATAAGTTTCATAAGAAATCCTTTCTTTTGTTTGAAAAATATAGTGTTTTAGTATATTATGGTGAATAGACTATTGATTTTTGTGTTTTAAAATCGGTTACAATGATAATATAAATTATCACAAATTTCAAGGATGAAGAGCACATAGCTTTTGCTTTGAAATACTTTACACTGTGGAGTGAATAACAGCTGAAACAGAAAAGGAAACGAAATGACAAGAGAAGAATTCAGAAAATATATCAGAGAAAACATAGTTATCCTGGATGGAGCGACCGGTACAAACCTGATGGCAGCGGGCATGCCTGTAGGTGTGTGTCCGGAGGAATGGGTGATGGAGCATCCGCAGGTGATTCTTGATTTGCAGAAGGCTTATGTCGATAACGGCACGAATATTGTTTATGCACCTACATTTACAGGAAACAGGATTAAGCTTTTAGAATATGGTTTACAGGAGAAAATTAACGAGATAAATACCACACTGGTTGGCCTGTCAAAGCAGGCTGTCGGGGATAGGGCACTTGTAGCAGCAGATATGACGATGACAGGCAGACAGCTTTTTCCACTCGGGGATCTGATGTTTGAGGAGCTTTTGGAGGTGTACAAGGAGCAGGCGAGGATTCTTGATGAGGCAGGCGCAGATGTTTTTGTGGTTGAGACAATGATGAGTCTTCAGGAGTGCAGAGCGGCAGTGCTTGCTATAAAAGAGGTAAGCGACCTGCCTATTATGGTGACACTCACATATAACGAGGATGGCAGGACTCTTTTTGGTACACCGCCTGAGACAGCAGTTGTTGTGCTGCAGTCACTTGGAGTGGATGCTATCGGTGTGAACTGTTCGACGGGACCTGCTGAGATGATAGCGCTGGTTGAAAAAATGGCAGAGTACTCTACAGTGCCTCTTATTGCCAAGCCAAATGCAGGGCTTCCGGAGCTTGAGGATGGTAAAACAGTATACAAGATGACTCCGGATATGTTTGCCGATGCGATGAGAGGGCTTGTGAAGGCAGGTGCATCCATTGTCGGGGGCTGCTGTGGCACCACGCCGGAGCATATTCGTGCTCTCACAGAGGCTGTAAAGACAATGCCTGTTCATAAGCCGCTTGAGCATCATAGAAGAGTGCTTGCGTCTGAACGAAAGAATGTAGAGATTGACTTAGATGGCAACTTTACTGTGGTCGGAGAGAGAATCAACCCTACAGGCAAGAAAAAGCTGCAGGCACAGCTTCGTGAGGGAAAGCTTGACCTGGTGCGCCAGATGGCTATGGAGCAGGAGACAAATGGTGCGAGAATACTTGATATCAATATGGGCATGAATGGTATCGATGAGAAGGAGATGATGAAATCGGTTATATATGAGGTTTCATCTACTGTGGACTGTCCACTTTGTATTGATTCAAGCTATGTGGAGGTAATAGAGGAGGCTCTTAAGATTTATCCGGGAAGAGCTCTCATCAATTCCATTTCTCTTGAGACTGAGAAGATGGAAAAATTATTGCCTCTTGCGGCAAAATACGGAGCGATGTTCATACTTTTACCGCTTTCGGATGCAGGTTTGCCGAAGGATGTCGAGGAGAAAAAACAGATTATAAATACTATTTATGACAAGGCGCTTTCGCTTGGAATGGCACATGAGGATATCGTGGTGGATGGACTTGTTGCGACAATTGGTGCAAATCCAAAGGCCGCAATCGAGTGCTATGAGACCATTGCGTACTGTAAGGATGAGAAAAAACTTCCTACAATATGCGGCCTTTCAAATATATCCTTCGGACTGCCTGAGCGTATGTACGTGAACACAGCGTTTCTTACAATGGCCATATGCAAGGGACTCACCATGGCTATTGCCAATCCATCACAGGAGCTTTTGATGAACGCTGCATTTGCATCGGATATGCTGCTTGACAGACCTGACAGCGATATAGCATACATCGAGCGCATGAGCAGGCTTGCGGAGGAAAAGGCCCAGTATGAGACTGTTGTTGTGAAAAAGTCGGATAATGATGCGTCTGCTTCAAACGGCACATGCGCAGCGGGCAGTAAGGATGCGGTATTTCAGGCTGTCTTAAAGGGAAACAAGGGCAGTATAATTGATGAAGTAAAGAAAATGCTTTCTGATGGTGCAAAGCCTGACGAGATTATTAATAACAGCCTGATTCCGGCTATTAATGAGGTGGGAGAGCTTTTCAACCAGAAGAAATATTTCCTGCCACAGCTTATCGGCAGTGCAAATACCATGAAGCTTGCTATAGAACATCTCGAGCCACTGCTTGAGAAGAAAGACTCAGGGGAGGATATGCCGACTCTTGTCATTGCAACGGTGGAGGGCGATATCCATGATATAGGAAAGAATCTTGTTGTGCTTATGCTTAAAAACTACGGCTACAACGTGATTGATATGGGAAAGGATGTGCCTTGTGAGGATATTGTCAACAAGGCGATTGAGACGAACGCGGCAGTTATCGGACTGTCAGCTCTTATGACCACCACCATGATGCGCATGAAGGATGTAGTGGAAATCTGCAAGGAAAAGGGCTGTAAGAGTAAGGTGGTAATCGGTGGAGCCTGCATTACACAGAGCTTTGCAGACGAGATAGGAGCAGACGGATATTCAAAGGATGCGGCAGAGTGCGTGAAGCTTGTGGAGAGACTTCTGAATAGTTAAAATTTTTTTAAATAAAATGAAAAAAGTTGTTGACAATAAGGTGCCGACTGTATATAATAATCAAGTCGGTTGACGACATGGGATCTTAGCTCAGCTGGGAGAGCATCTGCCTTACAAGCAGAGGGTCACAGG
>ERZ779902.385-NODE-385-length-19885-cov-2.132577_pt1 | contig 19885 bp, 15 predicted proteins | sample MGYA00511350_ERZ779902 | MGnify/ENA primary metagenome ERZ779902 (study PRJEB29588, sample SAMEA2146908) | human gut metagenome | biome: human gut; feature: human-associated habitat; material: faeces | place: Denmark | collected 2008/2010 ...
AAAAGGGATAGGCAATCGCCTATCCCTTTTTTGATGCGGAAGATGGCTGCAGAAGAGGTATAGAAAACAGCTTGCCCATATAGGATAAGTTTGGTAAAATAGTAAGTACTATGGGAAAAACGATATCTTCAAAATTTCACAGGATGCGTGCGGAAGATCTGAAGCGACAGGTGGAACTCAGTAAAAGAAAAGCCGAATTTAAAATTCCACCATTTGTTGTGAAGCAGTTTGACATTGACGAGTTGCACGAAGAGGGACGGTTATGCTATCGGCTCGTGCCCAAACAGGGATTTAATGGGACTTACATTATGTATCTGTATTCCAGTAAGCTTTGTTTCCGGATGAACCCCGCAGAATGGATGTTCCTTGCGAAGACAGCACTTGCGTGTCATGCGGGAATTTTCCTGCCGATGTATCCACTTGCACCGGAGCATTGCTGCCGGGAAGTCTTTCAGATGCTGGAACCGGCGTATGCGAACTGTACGAAAGGACAGGACGTGGAACGCGTGGTATTGATGGGCTGTGGCGCTGGCGGTGGTCTGGCATTGTCACTTGCGATGGCAGCATGGCGGGAAGGCTTGCGCAAACCGGATCAGTTGTATCTGCTGTCGCCGATGATGGATACCGAGTTTTTTGATAAGAGCTTAGAGCAGGAACTGATCGAGAATTCCAAGCATGCAAAGTGGACATTTTACAATGAGCATGTCAAAGAGTTCCTGAACTCCTATTGGGTGCGTGATTATGCGGTAAAGACGGAGTATACCAGTCCGTACTATGGAGACATGACCGATATCTGTGACGATGTTGTGCTGTTCTCCGGGGTGCAGGATCTGTATCACTGCTATGCGCGGGAGTTTTATAAGAAAGCGAAGAAGGCTGGCGTGAATATCCGGTTCTTTGAATTTGAAGATGAAGCGGAAGATTTCATGATCTACGATAAGACAAAGGAGTACAAGAAAGCACAGGGCTTTTTGATCGACTGTATCAACGGAACATTTGATACGTCGCTGCGTGCGATCTATCCTTTGAAAATGATGTCAGACTGGTCTAAGAAATATCCAGAATATTTCAAGGATGACTGGGCGTCTAGGTTTATATATGACCACAAATTTGATTTTACCAGACTGAATCCACATATCAGTGAATACCAGAATATCCGCATGGCAGCGGATGCGAGTGCCTGCGATACGCTGGTGCGCCGGTTTACGGAGGAATTCCCTTGTGGAACGGTTGTACATATGGCATGCCGGCTGGACAATATGTTTGGCAGAGTAGATAATGGAAGAATTCAGTGGTATAGCGTAGATTCTCATAATATCATGTCAGTCCGGCGGGCGATGTATGGCGTGCGCGAGCGGGAGAAGACGATTGGACGGCGCCTGATGGATTTTTCGTGGTTAGACGAGATCCGGTGTAAACAGAATCAGGGTGTCATGTTCGTGTGTGACGATGGATTTTCATACTTGAATAAGAATGAGGTGCGCGACCTGATTGCGAAGATACGGGCGTTGTTCCCAGGTTCCCATCTGGTATTCACTGCATCATCCACATTGGCGAATGCGACGGCGAACACATGGAAACATAGTCAGACCGTACAAAAACGGAAAAAACGGAGGTTTTCAGTAAACAATGCTGCGCAGATGTTTGGTGCATGGCGGCCAGATTACCGCATTATCGACGAACAGCCGATTTTTCGATATCTGGAGATACCAAAGAAGCTGGGCTGGGTTACAAAATTAATGTGCCGTTACAATCTGATTGGTTATAACCACAGAATCATACATGTCAAGCTTGGCAGTGAAGAATATAAGATCAATTACAAATATTAAGGCTGTCCGTGCAGAAACCGGACAGCCTTTTTCTTTTTGAAACGGAACATATAGTATGGATGAATTGGGAAAGGAGAAGGAATGTTAGAGGCAGAAAATCTGGTAAAACAGTTTGAAAAGAATGAGAAGAAGCATAAGAAGGTATTATTTTCAGCGGTCGATCATGTAAGTCTGCACATAAAGGAGGGCGAGATCGTCGGGGTATTAGGTCCAAATGGTGCAGGAAAGACGACGCTGCTGCGGATGCTTGGCTGTCTGATGCAGCCGACGGAGGGTGTAGTCCGATATACCGATGGCGACCGGATTATCACTGATCAGACAGAGATCAAACGGCAGATTGGCTATCTGTCGGGCAATACGAAGCTGTATGGCAGACTTTCCACGCGGGAGCTGCTGACGATTGCCGGGAACATCTACGGATTGCCGGAGAATGTGATTCAGGCGCGGATTGAAGAGATTGCACAGATTTTGTCGCTGGAGGATTTTATCGACAACCGGATCGAGAAGTTGTCTACCGGACAGACACAGCGGGCTTCTATTTCCCGGTGCCTGATCCACAGTCCGAAACTCTATATTTTTGATGACCCAACTCTGGGACTCGATATTGTGTGCAGCAGTGCGATTGTTGATTTCATGCGGGCGGAGAAGGAGCGCGGAAAGGCAGTGCTTTATTCCACACATTACATGGAGGAAGCGGAACTTCTGTGTGACCGGATTTTGATGCTGGCGCATGGACGTGTAATTGCAGAGGGGACTCTGCCGGAGATCTATGCACAGACAGAAACAACGAATCTACGGGATGCATTTAAAAAGCTGATACCTGCAGGAAAGGAGGAAATGTCATGAATTTCAAGGTGATCAAACAACTGTATAAGAAAGAAATATTAGACGTCCTCCGGGATAAAAAGACGATCATTATGATGGTGATCGTGCCACTTTTGATCTATCCGCTGATGTTTGTTGGCGGTATGGTCATGATGTCAAAAGTGACAACACAGATGGATACACAGACATATGAAATTGCGGTTGATTTTATGGATACGAATCCGGAGCTCGTCGAGATGTTTCTGCATCCGGATGATGACACGCTGCATTTCAAGCTGTGCGATCTGAATGTTATGGATGCAGATATTTCGATGATCCTGCGGGGAGAAAAGATCAATGCGATCGTATATGAAAATGAAGATGGAACTGGATATAATATCGCGTATCTGTCCTCGGTTACGAATTCCAGCTATGCGGAACAGAAGGTGCGTCAGGTACTCTCAGCGTATTCGGATTCCCTGACGAATCAGAGTCTGGAGGCGGCAGGATTAGACCCGGATACGGTGTTACATCCATTTGAGGTAGAGGACGACGACCGCGCGAGTACTGAGGAGACGACCGGAAGTCTGCTCGGTGTGATCGTGCCATTTATGCTTGTTGTGAGTCTTCTGATGGGAACGATGTACCCGGCGATCGACACGACAGCCGGAGAGCGGGAGCGCGGAACGCTTGAGACGATATTGACGCTGCCGGTCACGAATCAGGAACTGATCTTCAGTAAGTTCCTGACCGTTGGAACGATTGGCGTGGCATCTGCTTTGTTAAATGTCCTTTCAATGGGTGGAATTGGTGTATATCTGTACAAACTGGCGGCACAGACGACCAGTATGGTTTCGAAAATACAGGTGTCAAAATTCGTTCCGGCAATCTTAGTCTGCTGCCTGTGTATTCTTGCTTTTGCAGTTTTGATCAGTGCGCTTTCCATGTGTTTCTGCGTATTTGCAAAGACCTACAAGGAGGCAAATAATTATATTACGCCGCTTATGCTGCTTGTGATGTTTGCATCATTTATTGGGTTTATGCCAAATGTCACACTTACCCGGAATATGGCACTTGTTCCGGTTGCCAATATCTGTCTGCTGATCCGGGATCTGCTGGCGTTTAAGTTCAGTTTTTCATCGATTACGATTGTGCTGTTCAGCAATGTAGCATACGGAATTATTGCAGTGATTGTGCTTGGAAAGCTCTACAACAGTGAAGCGATTTTGTTTGGCGATGGAACTGGAAATGTGCAGATCTTTGAACGCCGAAGCAATATGATCAAGGGTGGTGTCCCTTCGTTTGGAGAGCCCTGTCTGTTCCTGCCGGTCGTGCTTGTGCTGATGATCTATGCCGGCGGTTTTGCCAGTGCGAAGAGTATGCTTGTTGGATTGCTTGTCACACAGGGCATTGTCGGTGGTGTTCCGCTTCTGACGGCGTGGTATACAAAGAAGGATATGCGAAAGACATTTCGCATCCGGCTTTGTCGTCCGGGATTTCTGTTTGGCGGACTTGTGCTGATGATGGGAACGATTCTGGTAGGTATGCTCCTGACAAGCATCACAAGCATGTTGTTCCCGGAGAGCGCGGAGAGTATGACAGGATCTATGGAAGCGATCTATTCATATGGATATGGAGTCTGTCTGCTGCTAATTGCTCTGCTTCCGGCGGTGTGCGAGGAGCTTTTGTTCCGGGGATTTCTGCTATCTTCGCTGGAGCATACGATGAAGAAACGGGCGGCAATCCTGACGGCTGCGATCGTGTTCGGACTGTATCATATGAATTTGGTGCAGACACCGACGACAGCACTGATTGGTATGGCACTCTGCTATGTGGCAGTACAGTCGGAGAGTTTGCTTCCAGGCATGCTCATGCATTTTTTCAACAATGCATTGTCCGTGACAGCTGGATTTTATCCGAAACAGATTGCGCGTATCCTGCCGATTTTTTCAGAGAATGGTGTGCCGGCTCTGGTGTTGATTGTCGGCGGAGTCGGGTTGTGTGTGCTCGGCGTATATATAATAAAACGCTCGAAAAATAAGGCGTTTCCGGTTGAGTCAGATGCCCGTTTGTGATATGATAGGAAGTAGGTTAAGAAAGGTTCACCAATGAGTATGGAACAGCAGAAAAAAAGAGATTATGAGATATACTGGCCACATGTGATACTGGTTGGCGCCATTGCACTCGTGCTTGTCCTGATCGGTGTAGTCATAGGTGTCAATATCGGAAAAAACAAGAAATATAAGCCGGTTCCTGTGACGGGACAAGGGTATACATGGACATTGCAGCCGGGCGCAGAAGCGCAGATGATCTACACGAACTTTTGGCAGTTTGCGAAAGCCAGTTATGTGTTGGTTGGCGATATTCCGAATTGTGAATTTTATAAGATTGTAAAGGAAGTGCCGCGCAACGATTTCCAGACAGATAATTTCTACATGGAGGACGGCGACAACACGATCATGGCATACCATGCCGGAGATGGCAGCCGGCTGTCTGAACTTGCTGTGGATGTGTCTTCCTATCAGGCAGAACTGGATTGGGATGCGTTGAAGCAGGCAGGCGTTACAATCGCATTTATCCGGGTTGGATACCGGGGCAAAGGCTCGGAAGGCAAACTGGTGGCAGATGAGATGTTTCAGACGCATATAGAGGACGCCAAAGTAGCCGGAATCAAGGTAGGAATTTATTTTTACAGCCAGGCGATCAGCTACGAGGAAGGTGTGGAGGAAGCACAGTTTGCGCTGAATCTGGCATCTGCATATACGCTCGATATGCCGGTTGTGATTGATACAGAGGAGGTCTATGCGGACGGAGCGAGAACCGCTGACCTCTCTAATGATGCACGGACGGATGGCGTTGTCGGATTCTGCGAGACCGTGAAGAGCGCAGGCCACACACCGATGATTTATTCGAACCGGAACTGGTTTGTACAGAAGCTGGATATGACAAGACTGGGAGATTATAAGCTGTGGCTGGCACATTATGCGAATCAGCCGGATTTCCCATATCTGTATTCTGGCTGGCAGTATACAGGAACTGGCACGATCGCAGGAATCGGACAGGAACTGGATTTGAATGTATGGATGGAAGGTAGTGTTTATTAGGAACGGGGAGTGCCTATGTTGAATTGGGATCTGGCATATGATTATGCGGCGATTTATCTGTTGCTTATTATAATCATATGGTATTTTCATGAAAAAAGAATACCGCTTGCGAGTCACCGGACATTTTTAGTGGCACTTGCCGCAGTCTTTGTCTCAACGGGACTGGAGATCGTCAGCACGAAGCTGGCACAAATGTCCGGCACGGAAGGAAATGCTGGATTCTGGGTGACAAGCACCTTGCAGCATCTGGCGCTGAATGCGATTCCACTGCTGTTTGCATACTACGTGCTGCAGATCGTACATATCAATGCAAAGCAGATGCTGCATGCCAAATGGATGCTGGCATTGTGTGGCGTGGTTGATGTGGCTGCACTGGTGACGAATCCATATACCCATTGGGTATACGAGGCGGAAGGCTGGCAGTATACCTATGACTATGGAGTGCTGGTGCTGATCACGGTTGCGATAGCTGCAATTGTGGCAAGCTCGGTCGTGGCATTGCACCGGGTGAATCATACATTGTTTGCCAAGGCAATGGTTGTACTGTTTCATATGCTGCTTGTTGTGTTAGCGGTCTTTTTGCAGTTAAAAACACATGTATTGCTGTTGAATTTTGTGACAGCAACGGTCTGTCTGACGATTTATTATTATCTGCAGAATCCAAATGCGGTCATTGATACGGTGACAAAGCAGTTTAACCGGCGTTTTTTTGGCGAATATCTGCACACCTTTTTTATTAACGAAAAACCATTTGGAATCGTAGTCGTTGCGATGGATGATTTCAAGTTTATCAATAAGACCTATGGCGTTGAAAATGGAGATAATCTGCTTCGGCAGATCGGCGCTTTCATGGAGACGCTTCCATTTGCCAAGACGGTGTTCCGTCTGGGCGCAGACCAGTTCTGTATCGTGTTATACAAGGATCTGGATCAGATTGACGCGGTGGCACAGACGGTACATGAGCGGTTCCGCCATCCGTGGTACAGTGAGAATCAGGCAGGCATTATGATGTCTGCATCCATCTGTTGTGTGAATTGTCCGACAGATGCGTCTGCATATGGACAGCTGATCGAGGTTATGGATTATTCTATGTCAATGGCGAAGCGGTTGCAAAAGGGTAGAATCACGTATGCAAAGGATTACGATTTAGGCAAGATCAAACAGGACAAAGCGTTTGAAAAGGCGGTCAAGCAGGCACTCGACCGGGATGAGCTGATGGTATATTATCAGCCGATCTTCTCGGTGGAGAAGGGCGTTTATAACTCCGCCGAAGCACTGGTACGCTTGCATGATGAAGAACTTGGCTGGATATCACCGGAGGATTTCATCCCGATCGCGGAGCGAAACGGTATGATTATTGAGATGGGAGAAGTGATTCTGGATAAGGTGTGCCGGTTTATTCATGATTTCAAGCTGGCGCAGACGACGGTAGAGTACATCGAGGTCAATATCAGTCCGGTGCAGCTGATGCAGCAGCATTTTTCAGACCGGGTAAAACAGATCATGGAAAAATACGATGTGCGTCCGAATCAGATTAACATTGAGATTACGGAGACTGCGACCATCAGTATGGCGGATACGGTCAATGCAAATATCATGGATCTCGTACAGTATGGAATTAAATTCTCTCTGGATGATTACGGCTCTGGCTATGCGAATATTGATTATATCAACCATATGCCATTTTCAATCATCAAACTGGATAAGTATATTATCTGGGATGCATTTAAGAGCACGAAAGCTGGAATTACGTTGAAGCATACGATCGGTATGCTGAATGAATTAGAGTTACATATCGTGGCAGAGGGCGTGGGGACCGGGGAGATGCGCGATCCCCTTGCCGACATTGGCTGCCATTTTATGCAGGGGTGGTATTACAGTAAGGCTGTATCCGATCAGGATTTCATCCGTTTGATCGAGATGCAGTAGCTTACATGTTCCACAGACCGTAAGCTGGGATATTCAAGGTGTCTCCATCGAGAGACACCTGATTGAAGCTTACTTTCACTGCAATGTTTGTATTTGAATTTTTACTTCGGAATGTCTTAATATTCTGTGCCTTTGAATTCGGGACGAAACGGATATCGACCGGAACCGGGGCATCTTCTCCTTCATAGACAAACGGAACGCGCGCGGTTGCGCCGGATACCCAATAGTACAGATAAGGAATCTTGGAGCTTAACTCCTGGAAGATAAACTGCTCTGCAATCGCACCACATTTTTCTGCCAGGATATCGTTCACATCAATCTCCTCGTTCATAGGAAGTCCATAAGCGGCACGGAGCAGACCGTGATCGATGAAGAACAGCTCAAAGGATTTGTAATCAACATGCTCTTCCAAAGGAAGATTTCCAGATGTCAGACGTGGCAGTTTCCGGGCGATTCCGAGGTTGCATAAAGCCTGTGCTGCTTCAGCGTATTCCCGGCTGCGTGCATTGGAATCGACGGATTTGTACATGAATTTCTTATTCTCACGGGCAAGCTGCTCCGGGATACTCCGGAAGATGCGCTTGCATCGCTGGTAGAGTGCGACCGGGTAAGTCTGTTTCATAAGCTGGACATAGTCTTCCAACAGTGCCTCCTGCATCGGACGGATGATGGACAGATCCCGGTTCTTCAGATACGCATGGACTACGCCCGGCATACCGCCAACTAACAGGTATTCCCGGAGCATAGAGGTGATTGCGCCGATTTCAAGATTGGTAAGCGGCGTGTCCTTATGCTTTGAAATTGCATCTATGAAAGGATGTGCCTTGCTTGCAATCATATATTCTTCAAAGGTCATCGGACGCATGCGGAAGATCTCAAAAACGTCCGGGTGACTGTATTCAAACTCTGTAAATTCCATCGAGGATGCGATCAGACAGATGGTGTAATCTGGATGATTCTTGCGGAAAGCATAGAAAAATTCCGCGCAGTCCGGCACTGCCTGTACCTCGTCAAAGATAAAAATACAATCTGATGCGTCTCCAAACGGAAAACGTTGAGACAGCAGCAGATCCAGATTGGAATCGCCGGCGATGGCATCCTGACAGGCAGAATCTTCTGCCAGATTGATATAGCATTGCTGCTTGAAAAAGGCTGTGGCAAAATCGCGAACCGCCCATGTTTTACCGACACCCTTTGCGCCCTTTACATATAAGATTTTGCGCTTTGTCTGGTCGTACCAGTTAGCAAAGTCGTTGATGATATTCCGATACATCTGTGCATACACCCCTTTGCGTATTATATGAAAATATTTTAGTCAATAATATAGGGAGTGTCAACAAGAATTAGGTTGTTTCTACCAATTAAAAATGCTATAATAAATCGTAATTATTGTATGAGTAGAAGGAGACAGATGCGTGAAAAATAAGTGGAATAAAAATATTCTTCAACTTGGGGTTATGCTTGCACTTGCTGGCTGTGCATGTATTTTGTTTGCAGAAGTCATAAAGCAGTGGAAGTCTATTTTCGGATTTCTCGGGAATGTTGTCTCTGCGATGACACCGATCATTATCGGACTTGTGATCGCATTTATGTTGAATCCAATCATGATCTATATCCGGCGTGGGCTTTCCTTTTTGATCTGTAAGATTAAGAAAGAAGCGGAATACGATAGGGTTTATAAGAAGGTGAAGGTTCCGGCTTTGATTCTGACGGTGCTTTTGTTCCTTGGATTGCTGGTTGGATTGTTGTGGCTGGTAATCCCACGTGTGTATGAGAGTCTGACAGATCTTGTGAACAGCACAGAGGATTATATCAATTCAGCTGAGGCGTGGATCAAAAAAGTATTTGCACAGAATCAGATGATTGAGGATAAGTTGTCACAGGTGCTTGATTATGCAGAAAATAATGTGTTTACGATTCTGAAGGATAAGATCATGCCGAACCTCGACACAATCGTGAAAACGCTTTCTTCCGGCGTGGTTGTCGGAATCAAGGCAGTCATGAATTTCCTGATCGGTCTGATCGTTATGATCTATCTGCTGATGAGCAAGGATGTGCTGCTGGCGCAGTGCAAGAAAGTGATCTATTGTCTGTTCTCCAAGAAGACAGGTAACAAGATCATGGAAGGATGCTCGTATGCAAATGTCGTGTTCGGCGGATTTATCAATGGTAAGATCTTAGATTCCTGTATCATTGGAATCATATGCTTTATATTTACTTCAGCCGTACACATGCGGTATGCGGTGCTGATCAGTGTGGTTGTCGGTGTGACAAATATCATTCCATTCTTCGGACCGTTTATCGGAGCGGTACCGGGTGCGTTGTTAGCACTGATGGATGATCCAATCATGTTCGTGGTATTTATCATCTGGATCATTGTATTGCAGCAGTTTGATGGCAATATCTTAGGACCATTGATCTTAGGCGATGCAACCGGAATCTCCGGTATCTGGGTATTGCTTGCAATCTTAGTGGGTGGTGATCTGTTCGGCGTGGCAGGTATGATCTTAGGTGTTCCGGTATTTGCGTGTCTGTATGCATTTTTCGCAGTACAGCTCCGGGACAAGCTGCGTGCGAAAGATTTATCTTCAGCCACAGGCGATTATATCCGCTTGAAGAAATTCGACGAGGAGACTGGAGAGCCGATTTACCAGGAGCGCCACGATGAGCGAAAGACATTGAGGGAAAGCCGGATGAAGCAGGTGTTCCGCCGCTGGATGGAGAAGATGCATCTGAAAAAGCATGAAAATGCGACGAAGGAAGCAGAGAAAAAAGAAACAGAGAAAGACGAGAAATAAAGGGTTACAAACATAGAGAGACAAGGAGGAGCGAGTATGGCAAAAGGTAGTTATGCAACAAAGCAGATCTTAAACTGGATGGAGTATTTTTCAAAAGAGATGCAGGTAAGTCCGGAGAAGATCAAACTTCTGGATATTTGTGGAAAACAGAAAAATGTAATACCGACCGTGGAAGGACACAAACGTGTGCTGATTTTTGCAGATGAATCCCATGAGGATCTGTTCTATGATTTCTGGGAGGCAGGCTTTGGCGATTATGATATGTGGTATGCGGTTGGCATCGAGGAAGAAGGACAGGTAAAACATGTCAAGATCAAAGAGGTGATCAACCGAAAGATCACAGGCCCGACAGTAATCTTCATTCTGAATGAGAAGACAAGAGAATCGTACCGGATCGGTATGCGCAACGAGATGTTCTCGAAGGGACCGATCAAGTATGTTGGCAAGGAAATCCGTGCCGTCATCATGAGTCTGCTCGGTGTGGATTCGCAGGATACGATCTGTTTAGTTGATGCAGAGAGTATCGCAATCGAGGCAGCTTTTGTGGCAAGTGATGGCGCAATCATCTGTGTGGAGAATGATAAGGGCGCCAAGGATACGATGGAGGATAATGTGAAGCAGTTTGGCGTGCACAACGTCCAGATCATCCCAGACTTATCCGAGGGATCTATGGCGAAGATTCCAACACCAAGACTTTCCTTTATCGTTGCGAACAAGCATCTCGAAGAAGATATTCAGAGACTGCTGAAGAAGAATCCGAAGATGCAGTTTGTCATCTATACATTGGAGTTAAATATCCTGTCTGGCATCAAGCCACTCTTTGATAAGTACGGTATCTCAAATATGGAGGTATTGCAGATCAATGTGGCAAAGACAAACAAAGATAGTATGTTTGTAAATCAACCAGCCCCTTGGCTGATTACCGGAGAGGTGTTATAATGGCAATCGAAAATTTACCGAAGGATCCGATGATGCTCTTAAGCTTTGTGAATACGAGACTGCGTGATGACGGCATCAATCTGGACAGCTTTTGTTTACAATTCCGGACTGCAAGAGAAGATCTCGAGCAAAAACTTGCGGCTGTGGATTATAAATATGATGATAAATTAAACCGTTTCGTATAAGAGGCGGATTTAGTAAAAGGAGACATTATGAGACACAATTTCAAAGTAATCGAGAAAAAATGGCAGAAAAAATGGGAAGATGCCAAGGTGTTTGAAGCACAGGACTTCTCAGACAAGAAGAAATTCTACGGATTAGTAGAGTTCCCTTATCCAAGTGGAGCGGGTATGCATGTAGGACATATCAAGGCTTATTCCAGTGTAGAAGTCGTATCCAGAAAGCGTCGTATGGAGGGTTACAACGTATTGTTCCCAATCGGATTCGATGCATTTGGTCTGCCAACAGAGAACTATGCAATCAAGACAGGTACCCATCCGCGTCAGATCACAGATCAGAATATCGCGCGATTTACCGAGCAGTTGAAGCGGGTTGGATTCTCGTTTGACTGGAGCCGTGTGATCGATACAACCGATGAGAAGTTCTACAAGTGGACACAGTGGATTTTCCTGAAGATGTTCGAGAAGGGACTTGTATTCCGTGATACAGCACTCGTTAACTATTGTCCAAGCTGTAAGGTTGTTCTTTCCAACGAGGACAGTCAGGGAGGTAAGTGTGATATCTGCCACAGCGAGGTTGTACAGAAGTCGAAGACGGTTTGGTATCTGAAGATTACAGAATATGCAGATAAGCTTCTGCAGGGTCTGAAGGATGTCGACTATCCTGCAAATGTAAAGCAGCAGCAGGAAAACTGGATTGGTAAGTCTACTGGTGCATTTGTAAACTTCGATGTCGATGGAACAGATGAGAAGCTTCAGATTTATACAACAAGACCAGATACATTGTTCGGTGTAACTTTCATGGTTATCGCACCGGAGCATCCGCTGATCGATAAATATGCTGACAAGATTACAAATATGGATGCCATCAAGGCATACCGTACGGAATGCCAGAAGAAGACCGAGTTCGAGCGTACACAGCTTGTCAAGGATAAGACAGGTGTGAAGATCGAAGGTCTTATGGGTATCAACCCGATGAACGGCAAGAAGATTCCAATCTTCATTGCTGACTACGTTATGATGGGATATGGTACTGGTGCGATCATGGCAGTACCGGCTCATGACCAGCGTGACTATGATTTTGCAAAGGCATTTGGCATTGATATCATTCAGGTTATCAAGGGTGGCGATATCTCGAAGGAAGCTTATACGGGTGACGGTGAGATGATCAACTCAGAGTTCCTGAATGGATTTACAAATAAGAAGGATTCCATCGCCCGCATGGTTGAGGAAATCAAGAAGATGGGTGTTGGCGAAGCAGGCGTACAGTTCAAGATGAAGGACTGGGCATTCAACCGTCAGAGATATTGGGGTGAGCCAATTCCTCTGGTACATTGTCCATCCTGTGGTGTCGTAGCCGTGCCATATGAGGAGCTTCCTCTGGAGCTTCCAGATGTGAAGAACTTCGAGCCGGGTGAGGACGGTGAGTCTCCACTGGCAAAGATTGATTCCTATGTAAACTGCAAGTGTCCGAAGTGTGGCGGTGATGCAAAGCGTGAGACGGATACTATGCCACAGTGGGCAGGATCATCATGGTATTTCCTGCGTTATATTGATCCAAACAACGATAAGGCATTTGCAGATCGTAAGAAGATCGACTACTGGATGCCGGTTGACTGGTACAACGGTGGTATGGAGCATGTAACTAGACATATGATCTACTCCAGATTCTGGCATCGTTTCCTGTATGACCTCGGCGAGGTAAATACACCGGAGCCATATGCAAAGCGTACGATTCAGGGACTGATCTTAGGACCAGATGGTGATAAGATGAGTAAGTCCAAGGGAAATGTTATCGATCCACTTGACATCGTAGAAGATTACGGCGCAGATACGCTCCGGACATATGTATTGTTCATGGGTGATTATGCAGCCGCAGCTCCTTGGAGTGACAGCTCTGTAAAGGGATGTAAGCGTTTCTTGGAGCGTGTAGCAGGTATGACAGATATGGTATCTGATGATCCTTCCACAGATGCTTTGGAGGTAAGCTTCCACAAGGCAATCAAGAAGGTAAGCAGTGATATCGAGGAAACAAAGTTTAATACAGCAATCGCAACCTTGATGGCACTGACCAATACTGTTTACAGTGCTGGTAAGCTGAGCAAAGAACAGCTTGAGATCTTCATCAAGCTTCTCTGCCCGTTTGCACCACATTTGACAGAAGAAATCTGGGAGTCTCTCGGACATGAAGATTTCTTGTCTGTCAGTGCATGGCCACAGTACGAGGAAGAAAAGACCGTTGATGCAACGATCGAGATCGGTGTACAGGTCAACGGTAAGGTAAGAGGAACGGTTCTTGTCGCAAAGGATGAGGATAAGGATGCCGTACTTGCCCGTGCAAAGGAGATCGTCGCTGATAAGCTGACTGGCAACATCGTAAAAGAAATTTACGTACCGGGTAAGATCGTAAATATTGTATGTAAGTAATATTTGCTGAAGAAATAGAAAGAAAACGGTTGTCTGACAATGGTTTTGTACCGTGTCAGGCAGCCGTTTTTTGTTACAGGAAAAAAGATTTGATCATCTGGAATTTCTGACGCTCCGCCGGGGACATGCTTTCCTCCATTGCTTCGAGAAGCAACGCGGATTCTTCTTTCGTGAAGCTTAAGTTCCGGCGTTTTAATTCCTGATTGATCTGCAGAATCTGCGGCAGCAGCTCCTCGGCGGACTGGTATTTGCTCTGCTCCTTGATTTCGTTGATAATTCGTAATTTGGTTGGATGGATGTTTCGAAGTTTCGGGTTTTGTTCAAACATAGGAGAACCTTTCTATTTATTGGGAATTCAGGATATCCATGACGCTGGAATAAAGATCCTTGTGCCTGCCTGACTGGTTGTTGCAATTATGATCTGGATTTCTACCAATGTCCTGCCGCGGCGCATAGTCCGGTGGCGGAGGTGGTGCACCGCAGCACGGTTGTGGAGGGAAATCACAGGGATTTCCACAATTATTATTTGGTGGCGGTCCCTGTGATCCAGAATCGTTCATCGCCTGCATGACCTGCATCATTTTGAGCATCTGCTGCATGTTCTTGATATTGCCTGCAAAATCGCCCGGCAGGAAACGGCACATGCATTCCATCATTTCTTCGGAACTTTCCGGGTGACAGTCGAACCCGCAGGAGGCAACATAGTCCGGGTGGTCGAAGCATTGCATCAGGGCGCGGATTTCCTGATATTTGATTAAGAGGATCAACGGTTTTTTGTAGGCATAGTCCACAAAAGGAATCATGGCTTCCAAGAAAAACAGGGAGTCGTCATGGATCAGTTGATCGAGCGGATGATTATGCAGCATGGCGGATGCTCTGAAATCTTGTTAGTCTAATATATGTGCGACTCTGTAAAAATATGAGCCGGAGGAAGAGGATGCAACCGCTGTCATACAACAGATAACAAAAACTCCCTTACAAGTGAACTTGCAAGGGAGTCCCGAAGAATTCCTCTATTAACAACCGCAGCCGCAACCGCCGCCATTGTTATTTCCGCAGCAGAAGAGGAGAATCAGGATGATCCAGATACAGTCATTGTCGCAACCGCAACCGTTTCCACCGCAGAATCCTCCGCCGCCACAGCCACCGCACAATAACAACAGGATGATAATCCAGATGCAGGAACAGTTGCTGCCATTTCCGATGTTAAAACCATTTCCACAGCCGCAACCGCACTGTGTAGCTGACAAATCGCTCATGAGATGCCTCCGCTAAAAATTCTTATGGTTTATACTATGCGCCTGCCTGCGAAGTGTTAAAAAAAGTTGAATGGAAGTTCGTTAAATGTTAAGATAGAGAAAATTGACAAAAGGCGACAGGATTCGATGAAGCACAAGAAGTTTGAAATCATAATGATAAAAAATACATTGGCGATGATGCTCCCTATCATGGTCTTATTGCTTGTACTCATTTTTGTGGCGGTGCGTTATTCGCTGTTCCATGCGGTGCAATGTTATGAGCTTACGAAGATTGAGCCGATTGAGGATCAGATTGCGCAGCTATATTCAGATGGCACTACAAGTGTCCGGTACAATGCGGAGAATCTGTATTACACGGGATATAATTATCTGGTGGAAAACAAAATCAAGGGTGCCTATTATTATTGCTTTGAAGATGATCATATGGTGTTTCTGCTTATTAAAACAAAACAGCCACAAAACAGTATTGATAAGCGGACAGTGAAGGGACGTATCGTAAAGGACGAGGTAGTTACAGATCATATCATAGCCGGATTGTCAAAAAATGGAGAGGTTCCGATGAACATTTTAGATGGATTCTATGATTCTTATGTCATCAGTGAACCGGATTTCCCATATGTGTATACGGGGATTGCGTATATTATTGTTGCGGCGTTGTCGATGCTGTATGTCTTTGTGCTGGCATATGTTGTCCGGTTGTGGATGCGGCCATACAAGAATCCGCAGGCAAAGAAGCTGCGTGCCTATGGGCGTAGAAGTGCTGTGATCGAACAGCTCAATACAGAATTACGCGATAAATTATATTTTCATTATCATGGAATCTATGTGACAGATAATTTTCTGGTTGCAACATATTGGTTCCATACGGACGTAATCCGCCTCGATGATGTGCGGTATCTGTCCAAGAATCGGGTGGAGGAAAGGAGTGGTAGAGAATTGTACCGGCTGACCTTGTCAGAACCGGAGACAGATTTGTTTTATGAAATTGATTTTAGAGAAGAAGAGTTGATTGACGCGTGCGTGGATGCGATTCGGGGATAATGATGTAGATGATGGAGGATGGAACGCATGAATATAGTTTTGGAAATCATTATTTTTAATGTCGTGGTATTTACGATCTGCGGAATCAATATGGCAAAAAAAGGAAGACTTGGATTGATACAAGAGTATCCAAAAGCAATACAGGATCGATGCAGAGAGCTTGGACTGATCGAGGAAAGCTCTGGCAAGTTGATGAAAAAGGCAACGATCGGTAAGATTGGATTTTTTATCGGATACATAGTTTTGCAGACGGTATTGGCGTATTATATCGGAGGAGCACGCACGTTTTTCACAGGCTGGCTGCATGGATATCTCATGTGGGTGGCAGAAATGTGGTTTGATGCACTGGTTGTGGACTGTCTCTGGTTTTGCCATAGCAAGAAAATGGTAATTCCGGGAACCGAGGATATGGTCGATGCCTATCACGATTACTGGCATCACATCAAATATGCGGTGATCGGAATGTTTACGCAGGCGGTGATCGCCCTGCCGGTAGGACTTTTCGTGATGTTGTTAGGGAAGTAATGCAATGTAAAACAAATGAAATTTGTGCAATAGGTAAATTATTATTTACCTATTGCATGTAGCTGTGTATGGCTGTAAAATTATTAAGAGTTTGAAATTTTCAAGAAGGAGTGCAGGGAATGTATCGTATAAAAGCTAACAAAGAAATACGTGTAAATGCGGTATCCTGCATGATCCCGAACTTCAAAATAGAACGTTTGTTCATCGGGGAGGGGTACTGCTCAGCAGGAAAATTGTTGAAGCAGAGATAGAGAATTTCGAATCTCGTAAATTCATTTCCAGTTCGGAGAACTCACAGAATCGATATAACTATATAAAGAACATGAAAGTAGTCGGGCAGAGATGCGTGGATTTTTTTCGCGCGCTTTTTTATAGAAAACTTCTACCGGAGGAATGAATAGACACTTTGCTTGTGAAGGGAGAATCTTCACAGGAAAGCTGGAAAAAGTATGAACACACGTAAGAAAGAGGAGAAAACGAATGAGAAGAACAAAAAAATTTGCAAGCTTTGCTCTGGCGGCATGTATGGGCGTAAGCTTGCTGGTAAACGTTCCGGCAGGGACGGTATCGGCGGCAGAACCAGATAAGGTGGTGTCTGGGGAAATGGCTGCAACGGAAACAGACGCAGAAGCTTTGGACGAGGCGCAGGAAGTTGTTTATGATGAAAGTAAAGTAGATGAGGATGGTTTCGTATGGGACGGAACTACACTTGTGAAGTATGTTGGTAAAGACGGAGATGTGAAGATTCCGGAAGGATGTACAAGTATTGGGGGATATTATGCTGAAGGTGATGGGGCTTTTCTTGGCGCATTTTTGGATGTAGCGGTTTAACCAGTATCTATGGTTATGCAGGTTCATTTGCAGAAACTTATGCAATAGCAAATGACTATACATTTGAAGATGTAGAGGGGAAAATTACCGCCTCTTACCGCACCCACGTTCAGTCCTTTGGATGGCAGAATCCGGTAACGAATGGTGTGATGAGTGGAACATCCGGGAAAGCCAAGCGTCTCGAAGGTATCGAAATTTCCGTGAGTGGCAATAAAAACCTTGGAATCCAGTATTCTACACACTGTCAGACATATGGCTGGCTTCCGTGGTCTGCAAATGGTGAGATGAACGGAACTGAGGGGGAAGCAAAGAGACTCGAAGCAATCAAGATTCAGCTTACAGGCGCAGATAAGGATAAATATGATGTGTATTACAGAGTGCACGCACAGTCTTACGGATGGCTCGGCTGGGCGAAGAATGGCGCACCATCTGGAACAGCAGGCTATGCAAAACGTCTGGAAGGCATCCAGATTGTAGTTGTAAAGAAGGGTGAATCTGCACCGGGCACAAACTTCAAGGGTGTGAATGTTACAAAACAGTTAGCAAGCTATATTGCAAAGGCTGGATCTTCACCGGTTGTCGGCAATCCGGCGACATCCAACACGAATCCGTCTGTGGTCGGTGAGAACGCAATCAATGTTGCGTACCGTACACATGTACAGAGCTTCGGCTGGCAGGGCTGGAAGTATAATGGACAGATGAGTGGTACTTCTGGATTAGCAAAGCGTCTCGAAGGTATCAATATCAAGCTAACAAACCAGACATACAGCGGCAGCATTGTCTATACGACACATGTACAGTCTTATGGCTGGCAGGGAAATGAGAACGATCCAAATACATGGAAACGCAATGGCGTTATGTCTGGTACAAGTGGAGAGGCGAAGCGTCTCGAAGCAATCCGTATCGCACTGACTGGCGAGATGGCAGAGCATTACGATGTATATTACCGTGTACATGCACAGAGCTTTGGCTGGCTTGGCTGGGCAAAGAACGGCGAAGCAGCAGGAACCGCAGGACTTGCGAAGAGACTGGAAGGAATCCAGATCGTGCTTGTACCAAAGGGTGGTAATGCACCAGCGAGAAGCTATCAGGGTATCACCAGTGTGAAAACACAGGCATATATCAAAAAATAAGCAGTAAAAACAGGGCTTCGGGGAGTGAAATCCCCGGAGCTTTTTTTGTCTAAAATATTGAAAGTAAGGGAAGAATGTGCTAAAATACCTAAGTTTGTTGTAGTTGAGTATGTATATAGAGATGAGGAAAGAGATATGCAGATTACAAGAGAAGATGTAAGAAACGTAGCAATTATCGCCCATGTCGATCATGGTAAGACAACCCTCGTGGACGAACTGTTGAAGCAGAGTGGTGTATTCCGTGACAATCAGGAAGTCGCAGAGCGTGTCATGGATTCGAATGACATCGAGCGTGAGAGAGGTATCACAATCCTTTCTAAGAACACCGCAGTTACTTATAAGAATACAAAGATCAACATCATTGATACGCCGGGTCATGCTGATTTCGGTGGCGAGGTAGAGCGTGTCTTAAAGATGGTAAATGGCGTTATCCTCGTGGTAGATGCATTTGAAGGTGCGATGCCACAGACGAAGTTCGTGCTCAAAAAAGCACTGGAACTGGATCTGAACGTAATCGTGTGTATCAATAAAATCGATCGTCCGGAGGCAAGACCGGCAGAAGTAGAAGAGGAAGTATTGGAGCTTTTATTAGAGCTTGATGCAAATGAGAAGCAGCTTGACTGCCCATTTGTTTACGCATCCGCAAAGGCAGGTATCGCATCCCTTTCACCAGATGAACCGGGTACAGATATGCAGCCATTGTTCGAGACGATCCTGAAATATATTCCGGCACCAACCGGTGATCCAGATGCAGGTACACAGATTCTGATCAGTACGATTGATTATAATGAGTATGTTGGCCGTATCGGTGTAGGTAAGGTGGATAATGGTACGATCAAGCTGAATCAGGATGCAATCATCGTAAACCATCATGAGCCTGACAAGTACCGCAAGGTAAAGATTGGTAAGTTATATGAGTTTGAAGGCCTGAACAAGGTGGAAGTGAACGAGGCAGGTATCGGCTCGATCGTAGCGATTTCCGGTATTTCAGATATCCACATCGGTGATACAATCTGTTCACCGGATGATCCGGAACCAATTCCGTTCCAGAAGATTTCTGAGCCTACGATCGCCATGCATTTCATGG
>ERZ779902.386-NODE-386-length-19877-cov-2.774190_pt1 | contig 19877 bp, 19 predicted proteins | sample MGYA00511350_ERZ779902 | MGnify/ENA primary metagenome ERZ779902 (study PRJEB29588, sample SAMEA2146908) | human gut metagenome | biome: human gut; feature: human-associated habitat; material: faeces | place: Denmark | collected 2008/2010 ...
AGGTATGAGACCGGCGGTTAACGTAGGTCTTTCAGTATCCCGAGTTGGTGGAGCTGCCCAGACAAAGGCCATGAAGAAGGCATCAGGAAGCATCCGTATCGACCTGGCACAGTACAGGGAGATGGAGGTCTTCACACAGTTTGCATCAGACCTTGATGATGCCACAAAGGCACAGCTTGCACATGGAAAAGCACTTATGGAGCTGTTAAAACAGCCGCTTTGCCATCCACTGTCACTGCATGAGCAGGTAATGACACTTATCATGGCAAACCATGGTGTGTTTGACACAATTGAGACAAAAGATGTCAAGAAATATCAGGGCGATATCCTCTCATACATGGATCTTTCTTATCCGGAAATCGGACAGAAGATCGAAGAGAACAGAGCCATTGATGAAGAGCTCGTAAATAAAATCATGGATGCAGTAAAAGAGTATAAAGGGTAACAGGTAGTATTATGGCAAACACGAAGGAAATACAGGATCGAATAAAAAGTATCAATGATACGCTTAAAATCACAAATGCCATGTATATGATTTCTTCTTCGAAGCTGAAAAAGTCCAAAAAGATGCTGGCAGATACAGAGCCGTATTTCTTCACACTGCAATCAGAGATGAGCCGAATACTCAGGCATCTGCCTGATATGGAGGACATCTATTTCAAGACCAACGAGGATAAGCTGCCTGAGGACAGAAAGGTCGGATATATCGTAATCACAGCCGATAAAGGACTTGCGGGCTCATACAACCACAATATCCTGAAAATGGCTGAGGAGCACTTGAAGAATCATCCGAACCATTCACTTTTTGTACTCGGAGAGCTAGGACGTCATTATTTTGAACAGCGTGGAATTGAGATTGAAAAACAGTTCCACTACACAGTTCAGAATCCGACACTCAACCGTGCCAGAAATATTGCAGAAGAAATTTTGGAGCTATATCTACATAACGAGCTGGACGAAGTTTATATTATCTATACCAGCATGATAAATGCGATTCAGGAGGAAACACAGATGTCACAGCTTCTGCCGCTGAAAAAGGCAGACTTCACTGTGCAGATTCCTATAGACATACCGAGGGAGGAGCTGGCACTCAAGCCATCGCCTGAGGCAGTCATGGATCGTATCGTACCAAACTACGTTGTTGGATTTGTCTACGGTGCTCTTGTAGAGTCATTTTCATGTGAGCAGAACGCCAGAATGATGGCGATGCAGTCCGCATCAAACAGTGCGAGGGACATGCTTGCAGAGCTTGACATTCTTTACAACCGTGCCAGACAGGCAGCGATTACACAGGAGATTACAGAGGTAATAGCCGGTGCTAAATCGCAGAAGAAAAAGAGAAAGTAGGCTTTTTGATGAAAACAGGAAAAATTATCCAGGTTATGGGTCCTGTTGTCGATGTAGAGTTCGAGGATGAGAACCTGCCGGCAATCAGAGACGCACTAGAAGTTTTAAATGGTGACAAAAAAAGTGTGATGGAAGTCGCACAGCATATTGGAAATAATACAGTACGCTGTATCATGCTTGCTTCCAGTGAGGGACTTCACAGAGATATGGAAGTAACAGCCACAGGCGCCGGCATCAAGACACCTGTCGGAGAGCAGACTCTCGGCAGACTGTTCAACGTGCTCGGTGAAGCTATCGACGGCGGAGCACAGCCTGATACAGAAGAAAAGTGGGAAATCCACAGAGAACCACCAACATTTGAGGAGCAGAACCCTGCAGAGGAAATCCTCGAGACAGGTATCAAGGTCATCGACCTCCTTGCCCCATATGCAAAGGGTGGAAAAATCGGACTCTTCGGAGGAGCCGGAGTAGGAAAAACAGTCCTCATCCAGGAGCTCATCAGCAATATCGCAACAGAGCACGGCGGCTACTCAATCTTTACAGGAGTCGGAGAGCGTTCCAGAGAGGGAAATGATCTCTGGACAGAAATGAAGGAATCAGGAGTTCTGGAAAAAACAGCCTTAGTGTTCGGACAGATGAACGAGCCACCAGGAGCACGTATGCGTGTAGCTGAGACAGGACTTACAATGGCAGAGTATTTCAGGGATGAGAAGCACCAGAACGTGCTGCTTTTCATCGACAACATATTCCGTTTCACACAGGCAGGTTCAGAGGTTTCAGCACTTTTAGGACGTATGCCTTCAGCCGTAGGTTATCAGCCTACACTGGCTACTGAGATGGGTGAGCTGCAGGAGAGAATCGCATCTACAAAGAACGGTTCGGTAACATCGGTACAGGCCGTATACGTACCTGCCGATGACCTCACAGACCCGGCTCCGGCTACAACCTTCGCACATCTGGATGCCACAACAGTTCTTTCAAGAAAGATTGTTGAACAGGGTATTTACCCGGCAGTAGACCCACTTGAGTCTACATCACGTATCCTCGAGCCTGATATCGTAGGCGAGGAGCATTACCAGGTAGCACGAAAGGTACAGGAGATTCTCCAGAAGTACAAGGAGCTGCAGGATATCATCGCAATCCTCGGTATGGAGGAGCTGGCAGATGAGGACAAGGTACTTGTATACAGAGCAAGAAAAATCCAGAAGTTCCTCTCACAGCCATTCCACGTAGCCGAGAACTTCACAGGTATCCAGGGTGTCTATGTGCCTGTAGAGGAGACTATCAAGGGCTTCAAGGCCATCATAGATGGTGAGATGGACGAGTATCCTGAGAACGCATTTTTCAATGTCGGAACAATCGAGGACGTCAAGGAAAAAGCAAAGACTATGCAGCAGTAAAAGCATAAGGAAGGACAAATCGTATGGCAACAAATACATTTTATCTAAAGGTAATAGCTGCTAACAGAGTGTTTTACTCAGGAAGATGTCGTTCCATAATAGTCCCTGAGTTCGATGGCCAGAAGGAAATCCTCGCTCACCACGAGGATATGGTCATAGCCGTCGATGAGGGCGAGATGAGATTTCAGCCGGAGGACAGTGACAACTGGGAGTACGCGGTAGTGGGAATGGGCTTCGTAGAGATAGTCAACAACCGTGTGACACTGCTTGTCGAGACAGCCGAGCATCCGGAGGAAATCGATATAGCAAGGGCAAGAGAGGCAAAGGAGAGAGCTGAGGAGCAGCTTCGCCAGAAGCAGAGTATTCAGGAGTATTATCACTCAAGAGCTTCGCTGGCCCGTGCCATGACACGACTGAAAGCAACTTCAGGAAAATAATAAATGTTAACAAATCACAAAAAAGGGGTTATGATAACCTCTTTTTTGTTTTTACATTTGTGCCGGGGCACACTGTTACAGTACTTGCCTGCTTCCATGATATTTGCGGTGCTGGTATCTGAGTTTGAAGAAAAGTATCTGGTATAGCTATCATGTATATCCAATATATATTTTAGGTATTGTGCAAAATTTAATACACTGTATATATGGGGCGGGTATTGAAATATCCGCCCTTTTTTTCTATAATAATAAACCGTGTGGATTGCTGTAAATATGCAATTGCTGTGGGTCACACGAGGGTGTGGCAGATAACAGCGAATATGAGAAAAAGAGGCGAAAAAATGACTGAAAAAGAAAAAATAAGGATTCAGACATCAGAGACCTTTTTGCTGAGTGCGATTCTGGCACTTTCCGGAGGCTTTCAGGATGCCTACACCTACAATGTGAGAAACGAGGTGTTCTCGAATGCGCAGACAGGAAACGTGGTGCTGATGAGCCAGCATCTGATGATGGGTGAATGGATGAAGGGACTATCGTATCTTTTCCCAATCCTTTCATTTGCATTCGGTGTGCTTGTGGCAGAGAGAATCGGGCATAGATATAAGAAGGCAAAGCGCATCCACTGGCGTCAGATAGTGGTGATGATAGAGATAATCATACTGTTTGTGGTGGGCTTCATACCACACAGGTACGATATGATAGCGACCATGCTTGTATCATTCAGCTGTTCTATGCAGGTGCAGTCCTTCAGAAAGGTAAACGGCTACGGCTATGCCAGCACCATGTGCATCGGCAACTTAAGAAGCGGCACAGAGAGCCTGTCAATATATCTGCGTGACAGAAATATCGGGGCACTGAAAAAGACCGCGCACTACTATGGAATTATTCTGATATTTGCAATAGGAGCAGGTATAGGCGGAGTGTGCTCACTGCACATAGGAATACGCGCTATATGGGCTTCAAGCGTGCTGCTTGCCATTGTATGTGCAATGATGGTCAGGGAACACAGATAAACAGTTACAAATAGTCACGAAATATATATAACGGAGATACAATATAAAATGAAATTATTAAAGCAATTTCTCATCATACTTGCGATTTCGTTTGTAGGTGAGATACTCAAATATTTACTGCCATTGCCTGTTCCGGCGAGCATATATGGCATGGTTATACTTTTCATAGGTCTGCTGACAGGCCTGATACCGCTTAACTCTGTAAGGAGTGCAGGCAAATTCATGATAGAGATAATGCCTGTCATGTTTATCCCTGCGGGAGTGGGGCTTATGTCATCCTGGGGAAATCTTAAGCCGGTGCTTGTACCGGTGCTTGTAATCACGGTTGTGGCACTTCTTACTGTAATGATTGCTACAGGATATGTTTCACAGCTCGTAATCCGTATGCAGAAGCGCAAGAGGGCTGAGGCTGGAGAAAATAAATAAGATAGAGGATAATCATAATGGATAATTTGTTTCAGACATCGCTTTTTGCCGGTGTCACAGTAAGTCTGGTTGCATATCTGATAGGTATGCTTTTAAAGAAGAAGTTTAAAGTTGCAATACTCAATCCGCTTCTCATTTCAATAGTACTGACTATCATAGTGCTTGTTGTGGCAGATGTGGATTATGACACATACAATAAGGGAGCATCGTACCTTAGCTGGTTTCTGACACCGGCCACGGTATGCCTTGCGATACCACTCTATGAGCAGTGGACACTGCTCAAGAAAAATATAGCTGCAGTCGCGCTCGGACTTACAGCAGGAGTCATAACAAGCCTTGTGACAGTGCTTGTGTTGTCAGTGTTTATGGGGCTTTCACACGAGGACTATGTCACACTGCTTCCAAAGTCCATCACGACAGCTATCGGTATGGGCGTATCAGAGGAGCTCGGCGGATATGTGACTATCACTGTCGCAGTTATCGTCGTGACAGGTGTGCTTGGAAATATACTCGGAGAGTTTGTTTGCAAAATATTCAGAATCACTGAGCCTATATCGAAGGGACTGGCGCTTGGTGCTTCATCACATGCCATCGGAACAGCGAAGGCAATCGAGATGGGCGAGATAGAGGGCGCCATGAGCTCTCTTGCTATCGCGGTGGCAGGAATACTTACGGTGGTGTTTGCATCGGTGTTTGCAAACTTTTATTGATTTGTCTGAGCGCTTCCTGCGCGTTGGCTTTTTTACAGAAAGGAGCTATATTTATATGATAATTACTATTGCTAGAAAGTGCGGTTGCGATGCAGATACTATCGGTAGAGCAGTCGCTGAGAAATATCATTTACATTTCATGGACAGAGAGGCTATTGCGGCCAGTGCCAAAGAGGCAGGCTGCTACGATGAGTATGAGGAGTTTTACAGTGAGAGACCGGTTAATTCCCTGCTTTATTCTATTGTGATGGAGACGGAGGAGGATAATGTGCTGCATGATACTCCGGGGAGGGCTCTTACATTTATAGACAGGCTGCCGCTTGAGGACGGCTGTGAGGGATATGTGATTCAGGGACGATGTGCAAACTTTGCCTTTCAGGGAAGAGATGATGTTGTCTCAGTTTTCCTGACAGCGAATGATGCCTTCTGCGTTGATACTGTGGCTGATACACATGGAGTCTCAGCGAGAAAGGCAAAGACTGTTGTGCGTGAGACAAATGACAACAGAAAGACCTATCACAAATACTATACCGGACAGGAGTGGGGGCAGGCAGAAAACTATGACCTGTGCCTGAATGTGGCAAAGCTCGGTGTAGATGGTGTGATTGCGATGATTGACAGCTTCATACAAAATAGAAAATAGAAGTGTATATACAAAAGCCGAATCCGTGGGAGTGTGGATTCGGTTTTTTAGTTGGTAAAAGGTTGCAATTTTAATATTGCAATGGATTTTTTTGTTCATGAAAAATTTTAAATTAACAATACGAGGGCAGATTGTCTAAGTATTTTACAACTATGACACATCACAGGTTTATAATTATCATAACAATTAAACATCAGCAATCAAGGAGAAGAAAGAGTGTGAAGAGGAAAAAAATTACAGCAATAATGGCAGTGATTATGATGGCAGCGGGGCTTTCAGCATGTTCACAATCAAATGCCAAGCTAGAGGGAAAATCTGGTATTGTAAAGGATGAGGATTCAAAGACAGAAAGTGACACCGGTGTAGTAGACCAGGCTCCGGCTACGTATGTGGATGCGGAGTATGTTAACAAAAACGATATAATTTCAACTGATGATACAGCAACGATAGATGGTATTTCATATAAAATTGATTCATATGAGCATACCACAGAGTTTGGAAACAGAAATAAGGATACGGTTGCAGAGTTTTTGAAAGATAGCTATGAAGGAAATATAGATGAAAATTATAATCTGAGCAATGGCTATAGTTACATTTTTGTCACTATGACATATACAAATAATACAGATGAGCAGGTTGAGATATTAAGAAATGCAGGAGTTTTTTATATCATAAATGATGATCTGGAGAGATTACAGGTTGGTGATCCCGGTGGGATTTATATAGACAACTATTGGACAGAAGGAAAAGAAAACGAGAGATATCATTATGTACTTGGTGCAGGAGAAAGTGTTACATCAGAGGTTGGATATATTATTCAGGATGAATGGATGTCAGAAGACTCTAAGTATATTTATTATTGTATAGAGGGTATAGATTCAAAAACCAATGATAAGGTGCAAAAATATTTTAAACTGGAGCTGTAGTTATGAATAGAATATTTAAACTCGAAATCAAACGTGCTTTTAGAAATAGATTATTCGCTGCCACAGTGTGTGTTGCGGTTGCGATATGTGTATGGCATTTTATGGAAAATGTGTGGATATGGAGGATGTATATTTACTCCGACACGTATCCATTGTCTGCATATGAGAAATGGATAGGTGCGGATAATGCAAGTGTGCAGCCGTTGCTGCTTTATCTGATAATGCCCGCTTTATGTGCCATACCGTATGGCAGAAGCTTTTATTTTGATGTTAAGTCAGGGTATGCTGCCCAGATCATATCAAGAGGAAAGAAGAGCAATTATATAAGAGCAAAATATGGGGCTGCATTTGTAAGCGGTGCGCTTATTGGAATGATACCACTGGTGTTTGACTTTCTGCTTACTGCAATGGTATTTCCGATGGTAATACCACAGGTAGGAACAGGCACATTCCCGGTAACGGCAATGGATATCATGTCAGGGGTATTTTATACACATCCACTTGTATACAATCTGATTTTTGTGCTAATTGATGGCTGCTTCTGGGGACTTTTAAACTGTGCGGTGTTGTGGGCGGTTAATTTTGTAAGAAACCGGTTCTGGATATTGCTGACACCGTTTATCATATACATATTTGTGTTCTGTATGGTTCACTTTGTAAACAGGGTAAGTTTATCACCGGTAATGTTTCTTAGACCAAGTGCGCCGTTTAGAAATGATATCCGGGTTGTGATCTGTGCGTTTATTATCCTTATAGTGGTAAATATTATATTTTACATACATGCGGTAAAGAAAGAGCTTGTTGCTTATGAATAGGAGAATTTTTGCAAATCTGATCTTATATGATATCAGAAAAGGATTTAGTGAAAACAAGATAAAATGGATAGTCGGAGTATTCATATTTGTATTTTTTTCATTTATCACCGTCAGTGATTTTAGTGTAAATTCACCGGAGCTTGGATTTTTGGCATACTTTACAAATATACTTCAGGGTATGCCGCCATACATAAAGACAGATGACAGCGTATTTACCATTCCGGTGTCATGGTTTTTGTTTTATGCATTTTTATTTTTTATGGTAGGATTTTATCCATTGTCAGATCTGTATGGTGCAGGCAAAAAGACACTGATATTGTCTGGCAGCAGGTTTAAGTGGTTATGGAGTAAGTACATATGGACGGTCATAAATGTGATTATGTATTATGCTGCAATGATACTGGCTCTTGCGGCTGTGACATGTGCAATCGGGAAGTGGAGCACAAAGCCTAATGATATGCTCATGGAAATGGGAATAGATATGCAGCAGTTTTCGACCGGAAATGAAGTGCTTGTATGGCTGATACTGCCAATGCTATGTGCCTGTACAATTGCGGTGGTGCAGCTTACTATCAGTGTTTTTGCCGGTGCGATCGCTGGATATATTGTTTCCATAGTTTATCTTGTGGTGTCTGTTTACTGGGTGAGTCCGTTTCTTATGGGAAATTATCTTATGATCATCAGAAACAACAGGCTCTGTGCGGGCGGAATGGATGCGGCTGCCGGAATAATAAGCTGCATTATTGTGATGGTGGTTTCTATTGTGTCCGGAAGTGTGTATTTTAACAGAAAAAATATTTTGTGAGGTATTTTATGAAGATAGAGATAGAACATGTTTCTAAGAAGATAAAGGATGCTCTGGTACTCGATGATGTATGTATGACACTGGAAAGTGGTAATATATATGGATTTCAGGGCGTAAACGGCTCCGGCAAGACAATGCTGATGAGAGCGGTAAGCGGACTTATGTATCCTACAAGCGGTACCATCAGTATTGATGGTAAGATGCTTGGAAAAAATATGGCTTTTCCGGAAAAGATAGGTATGCTTATTGAGAATCCTGCATTTATAGATAGTTATACAGGCTATGACAATCTAAAAATGCTTGCCTCAATAAATAAAGGTGAAGTTGATATAAGCAGGGCACTTGAAACGGTTGGACTGAACCCACACGATAAGAGAAAGTATAGAAAATATTCTCTTGGAATGAAGCAGAGACTGGGTATTGCATGTGCCATTATGGAGGAACCAAAGCTTCTTTTGCTGGATGAACCTTTTAACGCCCTGGACAAGGAGGGACAGGAAAAACTGTCAGAAATCATAAGGGATATGCGTGATAAAGGAAGTCTTATACTGCTTAGCTCTCACGATAAGGATGAGCTTGAAAATCTATCCGATGTAATCTATCTGGTGGACAGCGGAAGGTTTAAATTGAAGTAACGAGGAGAATTTATTATGAAGCAAAGGAAATCAAAACAAGTAAGACTTTTTTCGGGAATGCTCATAGGAATTGTGATGATTGCTGTTTTGGCAAGGATTGTTTATCTGAATCATTGCTATCCATCCCCAAAGGTCATCACATATACAGAAAATGACACTATTAAGCTTGGAAATTATGAAATAAAGCAGACCGGATGGGAGTGGGGCGATGGCAGTCTCCTAAAAGAAAAATGTCCTGATTATGTATATGATCAGATGGATGATGGTTCAGAGTATCCTTTAGACAGTGTGCGTGTGGGATTTATAACGTTGTCAGTTACCAAAGTAGAGGACGATACAACATCACTTGATCTTACAAGCCTTGCATTTGAAATGGGAACCAATGGTAATCAGTATGACATGGAACTGTTTTTTAAATTAAATCCTACTTTGGAAGCTTTGGAGATAAAGCTTAATGCCGGTGAGGAGACGTCATTTGTGATACCGTATGCAATGAATGAGGGTCTGGTTTCAAAGAAAGACTGGAGCAGGGGAGATAAGATGAAGCTGTATATGGTGCTGCAGTATTATCCGCAGAAGATAAGGTTGTGTTGTAACTGATTTTTAATTGATCTATATAAAATGTACCAAAAGTGAATAAAAAATATCATCTCATGTAAATTGTATTGAAAAAAATGGGAAAATGAATATAATTGAAATTGTAATCGATTTCTAATAACAATAATTATTGTTATTAAGTAACTTAAAACATAGTATAGTAAAGGAGAAGTCTATGGGGAAAAGATGCAATGCAAAAGGTATGATTTATAAAGTCGTATAAAAAAGATAAAAATATGTTAGCCGGTATGTTTTCCATACCGGCTAATTGTGTTACAAAATGGGGGGAATTATATATGAACAAACATCACAAAACAATACTAATACCAGCCATTTGCATTGCAGCATTTTTTACCATGTCTGCATGTGCAGACAGCAAAATGGCAGATACACAGCAGAAGAATACAGCGGATAAATCAGACACGCAGCAGGGGATTGATATAGCTGCGTATGAGAAAAAGCTTGCCGATAACAGGGAGAATTATAAGCTAGGCTGTGAGCAGTACAGCACAGATACCGATATGGTAAAAAACACGGATTACAGGAATTTATCGTTTACAAACTGTACTTTTAAAGATATGCCGGAAACGGATGAGCTGTATGTCATGGAGGGTGGAGTACACGGCATTACTACACAGGAGAGCTGGGATACAATAAAGGACTGGCTTGAATCAATCGGTAAGCTCGATACAACTGATATGGATTCGGAGGTAAGGATCGTAAACAGTGACCTTGGAATGGATGATACAAAGGAAACACCATACAGTTATCCGGCTCTTAAGGATCATATGGATCTTGCATCAGGAGCAGGAGCACTTGTAAATACGAATGAGTGTCATATACAGATAGCGGATAATGGCATATATTCAATGAGTGATGGAAAGATAGGAGCATATCTGAATACGGATGCGCATGCGAGCAGTGACGCTCTTGGAACATACACAGATGATGTTGTAAAATCGGGGACAATAGACGAGCTTGGAAAAGAAAGCTATCAGCTTATAAATGGTGAATTGACCATTGAACAGGGGGCAGAGCTTACAGGGGAATATTTTGAAAAAGGTACTCCGTTTGTACCCACAGATGGCATTACATTGTCAGTTCCTGAGGTTCGCGTGTTCAGGCTCGGACAGGTGTACGGATATGATTATATGGTTCAAAGGCAGTACCATGGTGTTCCAATAGCATATCATGATTATGGAAATTATCAGATATATGGAAATGAGTATAATTTTGAAGAGGATATCAAACATGCATATGTAGTGGATTCTGATGGAGTCAGTGCTTATGCGGGAGTTAACGATTCGGAACCGCTGGAAAATTTGTATTCGTCGGATGAGATATTGGGAATAAAGGATGCCGCAGATATTTTAAGCGGGAAGATGGCAAAGTTTTTAAATGTTGATGTACAAAGTGTATGTCTTACATATGTACCGCTTAATTTGGGAGATGGTTCTGAGTGCAAAATATATCTTCCGGCATGGCAGTTTGACGGAATAAACAGGACTAAGGACGAAAACATCAGGATGTATCTTGATGCATTTACAGGAGAGGTCTATTACTATACCTATGGGGAGGCGGCTTAGTATGATAAGGGCGGAAATGAAAAAATATCTGTATTTTCCGTATCTGCTTCTTGCGGTCATAGGATGTGTTGTACTTGCTTTTAGCGCAAATGCGGATTATGATCCGTCAGGCAGTGCCGTGTCGGTATTTAGGCTTGCAATAACCGGCATTGCACATAAAAGTGAGCAGCCGATAGAATACAGCGCACTTTTTATGTGGATAAAAGGGATGAATGGCTGGCTTCCGCTTATACTGCCGCTTTTAATGTCATTTGGATATATCGCAGTGCTTTCCGCGGAACGGCACAACGGCATGACAGGTTTTTTGCTCATAAGGTCGCAAAATGCAAAGTATTGTGCCACAAAGGTGACAGCAGGAGTGCTTACAGGTGGAATTCTTTTCATGACAGCGAACATTGTTTTCGGACTTATGATGTTTATTGCATTTCCGGCATATATATCATTTTCCGTGGATGAGCAGATGATGTATGCAGACTGGTACGGAACAGGCAGTATGGTGCTCATATATGTGGTAAAACGGCTTATAGGTTCTTTCTTATATGGTATGGCGGCAAGTATGTTTGGAATAGGAGCAGCAATATTTTTTAGGGATCGGTATATGCTTCTGTGCCTTCCGTTTCTACTTAATTACATATACACGCAGATTCTGCAGAGACTTACACTTGAAAACCCGGCAGTGGCGAGGCTTAACTTATCAAACCTGATGAATGTGTCGGGTGAGAGCGGCTGGGGATGGACGGTAGGACTTACTATAGTTTGTTATGTGATACTTGTTCTGCTGTATTATGCACAGGTGAAAAGGAGGCATTGCGATGGATAGATTTTCGTTTCGGGCAGCAGTGCACATTGCGCAGGCTGAATTCAGGCAGTGGCTGCGCAGCAGCAGGATAATCATACTGTTTGTCATGCTCGTATTTGTGAATGTGCAGGTGATCGGGCCGCTTCGACAGTGCAAAATGCTTATGGGAGAAATGCTTTCTATACCTGAGGCTTTTGTGGCTTTGGGAAATTCGGGAGTTATCCTTCTTATAATACCTATACTTTTTCTTGTGCTGATGGCTGATTTTCCACAGAGGACGGGAATTGACAGGTTTTATCAGATGCGCTGTACAAAGAGGACATGGATATTTGGACAGGCAGTTTTTGCGGCAGCGGCATCCTGTTTTGTGCTTTTATTCCTTTTGGTGTCATCGTGCGTTCTTATGATAGGGACAGGCAGATGGAGTCTTTCATTTTCTGATGCGGTCACACATTTTACATCAGTTTATCCGGATAGGACGGGAGATTATGTGGTGCAGCTTCTTCCTGGAAATCTGTATCAGCAGATGACACTTGAACAGGCACTTATACACACATTCTGTCTGCTGCTTTTATATTTTCTGCTCATATCATATGTGCTGCTTTTTTCGGCTGTCAGCAATCACAGATATGTGGGGATACTCGTAAATGGCTTTGCAATCATACTCGGAGCAGTCACCTGTGAGGTCAGAATGAAGCAGATGTGGATACTTCCGATGGCGCATACGATACCGTGGCTGCACTATGATGAATATCTTGACAGGATGAATTTTCCGATGTGGGGATCATATCTTTATCTGGGAGCCATAAGTGCGCTGCTTCTTGTGCTTTGCTTTGCAAGGGCAGGACATTATCAGGTAAAGGAATAGGGGGATCGCGCATGATAGAAATAAGAAATGTATCACTAAGACTGGATGGCAAATCAATTTTAAATAATATTTCGCTGACACTTGAACCGGGGAAAATCTATGGACTTGTTGGCAGCAACGGAAGCGGCAAAACAATGCTGATGAAATGCATCTGCGGATTTGTGCATCCGACAGATGGAGAGATAAAAACGGACGGCAGGCGTGTGGGAAAAGATGTGGATTATCTGCCAAATGCAGGAATAATCATTGAAACACCGGGATTTATACCGTATTACAGCGGGCTGCAAAATCTACGGCTGCTTGCCGGAATATGCAGAAAGGTTACGGATGATCAGATACGTAAGGCTCTTAAGATAACAGGACTTGATCCGGACAGCAGACTGCCGGTGCGCAAGTACAGTCTTGGAATGAGGCAGCGCCTTGGGATTGCACAGGCAATCATGGAGCAGCCGGACATACTGATACTGGATGAGCCGATGAACGGACTCGATAAACACGGTGTGGCTGATATACGTGAGCTTTTGATGGAGCTTAAAAAGCAGGGAAAGCTCATACTTCTGGCAAGCCACAATCCAGCAGATATCGAGCTGCTTTGTGATGAAGTATATGAAATGGAGCTTGGAAACATAAGAAATTTCAGTTAATAAAAAATTTATAATTTTTATTAGCACTCGCTATTGACGAGTGCTAATAATGGTGCTATAACATACTTGTAAACAAAAGAAAGCAAATTTCCGAAAGGAAAGTTACAGGTATATAAGGAGGTATGACCTATGTTATTAACAACTACAAACAACAACTTATTTGATACATTTTTCAGTGATCCATGGTTCAATGATCCTTGGTTTGATGACAGGGACGTACAGAAGGCACAGAAGAAATTATACGGACACAACGGAAAGAGAATGATGCTCACCGATATCAAGGAAAGCGATAAAGGCTATGAGCTTGAGATGGATCTTCCGGGATTTAAAAAGGATGAGATTAAGGCTTCTTTAGAGAATGGTTATCTGACCATTACAGCAGAGAAAGGCTTAGAGAAAGATCAGAAAGAGGAAGAGGGCAAGAAGTATATCTGCAGAGAGCGCTACTCAGGAAGCTGTCAGAGAACCTTCTATGTGGGTGACGAGATTGAGCAGGATGACATAAAGGCATCCTTCAAGCATGGAATCCTTCGCCTGGATATTCCAAAGAAACAGCCTAAACCACAGGTTGAGGAAAAGAAATGTATCTCCATCGAGGGATAATCAGATATTGCAAATGATAAGCGGGCGGCCTGGGCAGTCCGCCTATACTATATGGTGTAATGTATATTGTTTAATTATGATGATAAATTGTTACAGGTAAATAGAAAGGCAGGTGAGTATAATGGCAGCAAAGAGAGATTATTATGAGACTCTCGGAGTGAACAAGAGTGCGGATAAAGAGGCAATAAAGAAGGCTTATCGTAAGCTGGCAAAGAAGTATCATCCTGATACAAATGCAGGCAATCCTCACGCTGAGGAGATGTTCAAGGATGTCACGGAGGCATATAATGTATTAAGTGATGAGAAAAAACGTAAGCTCTATGATGAGTTTGGCTTTGCAGGACTGCAGGAGGGCTTTTCCGAGGAGGCTGCAAGACAGGCTGCACATGGAGGCTTCGGTGGATTTGGCGGCTTCGGCGGCAATGGCTCTTTCAGTGGCTCATACAGCTCAAATGGCGGACCATTTACACATCAGGAATTTCATTTTGAGAACGGCTCCGGGGATATGGATGATATTTTCTCAATGTTCGGAGATATGTTTTCACATGGTGGCGGTAATCACAGTGGCCGGAGTACAAGTGGTAACAGTGGATTTACCGGAAATAGCGGTAGCTGGAGTAATTTCTCAGGTGGCAGAAGTTCAGCCGGTCGCAAGGGTTCTGATGTTATGGCTGACCTTACGATTTCATTTGACGAGGCTGTTTTTGGATGCGAGAAATCTATTTCGTTACAGGATCCGTCCACAGGCAAGGTTTCCAATCTGTCCATCCATATTCCGGCAGGAATCGAGTCTGGCAAGACAGTCAGACTTAAAGGACAGGGAAATCCGGGCAGAAACGGTGGTGCAGCCGGAGATGTGCTTCTCAAGGTAAATGTGACACCGAGCAGTGAGTTTGAGCGAAATGGTCAGAATGTATACAGTACAATCCGTGTTCCGTTTACGACAGCGGCTCTCGGTGGGAAGGCGAGGGTGCATACTCTTTATGGAGATGTGGAGTGCAGCATCAAGGCAGGTACACAGGGCGGCAGCAAGATACGTCTCAAGGGCAAGGGTATTTCAAGCATGAAGAATCCTTCAGTAAAGGGAGACCAGTATGTGACTGTTGAGATTTCGGTTCCACGCAGGCTTACGCCAAGGGCAAAGGAAGCGCTTGAGGAATACAGGGCTGTGAGCTGATAAATTTTATGTGCTTTATATATGGAAAACAAATTTGGAATCCGCTATACTATAGGTATTATAGTACAGCGGATTTTTTGCTTGATGGGATAATAAGAAAGGATACAACATGAGCAATTATATAATGGATCTTAGAAAGGTGGTCGGACATGCCCCTTTACTGCAGGCGATTCTATAGAGCTTGGAGAGACTGTCGAGGAGCTTAAGTTTTTCGATGTGGATGATATTCCGGAGGATATTTCTGAGCCAATCAGACCTGTATTTCGTGAATATATAAAGATGAGGAAAAGAGAGTAGCGATACTCTATTTTCCTCATATGACATGTGAAATATCGAAGCTTACATGGCAATAGGAGAAGTATTATCCTCATATTCGAAGCTATGCTCATAGATATATTCTGGAGCACAATCTATTTCATCATTCATCCATGTAATGACGCCATGCATAATTTTAAAATTTGAAAATATAGCATCATCTTCAAGTGGTTTAAATGCACTACCTGTTAAAACGGATGCATCAAACACTCTTTTTTCACCGCCTGAAAATGTCACAATCATCATTAAATGATCTGTAACTTTTGCATCTGTTATAGAAATCTTATTTGATTTTTCACTTGCGTAAGCTATACCATTGACTTCAAACATTGTAATTCTCCTTATAATGGATTAATCTTATCGAAGTGTTCTCCTCGTACGGCATTATTCCAGGCTTTGTATACTTCCTCTTCATGAATTGCCAACCAGCCGATTATTATTTTTAATTGTTTTGCTGGAATTGAGCCTGCGAGAAGGTCTCCGTCAACTGCCACAACTGCTTCGTAGTCGCCATAAAATGCATGAATATGTGGCTTGTGATGCTGTTGTGTATCATTAAAATACATTTTAATAATAATACCATAAAATCTGCTTAATTCTGGCATAAATCCCCCTTTTATAAATACATTTTGATAATTCAATCATATCAAAATTTTATAAAAATTACAATTAGAAATAAACTTTAACGCTTTAAATGAAAAAAGTGCTTGCGCATGTCTTATAAAAGAGTTATCATAATACAAAACGAAACACTTAGGAGGATTTACAATGGAAAAGCGTATTTCAGGTCACACAGGCTTATTAGCACTCATAGGATCACCGGTCGGTCATTCAGGTTCACCGGCTATGTACAATTACAGTTTTGAAAAACTTGGTCTGGACTATGCATACGTTGCATTTGATATAAAAGAAGACAAGGTTAAGGATGCTATTGCAGCAATGAAAACCTTCAACATGCGTGGATGTAATGTGACCATGCCTGATAAGGTAGAGGCTGCAAAGTACATGGACGAGCTTTCACCGGCAGCCCAGATTATCGGAGCCATAAACACTATAGTAAATGACAACGGCAAGCTTACAGGACACATCACAGATGGTGAGGGATTCGTACACAACTTAAAGGATCACGGAATTGACATCAAAGGAAAGAAAATCACAGTTGCCGGAGGCGGCGGAGCTGCTACAGCTATCCAGGTGCAGTGCGCATTGGACGGAGCTCGTGAGATTACTATTTTCAACAAAAATGATGCTTTCTTCGAGCGTACACTACAGACTGCAGAGAAGATCAAAAAAGCAGTTCCTGATTGTATTGTAAATGTATACGATATTGATGATACAGCCAAGATGACAGAGGAAATCCAGTCAAGCGATATCTTTGCAAATGCAACAATCGTTGGCATGAAGCCTCTGGATGATCAGAGCGTGGTAAAAGATCTTTCAGCTTTCAGACCGGGGCTTGTAGTTGCAGATGCAGTTTACAATCCAGAGGAGACAAAGCTTCTTCGCGAAGCAAAAGAGGCAGGCTGCACATGCGTAGGCGGAAAGGGAATGCTCTTATGGCAGGGCGTCGCCGCATTCAAGCTTTACACAGGACAGGATATGCCGGTTGATGATGTGAAGAAACTGTTCTTCAGTTAGATTTAAGTTCTTATTACAATATCATTAGATAGCTTCCTGTTATACAGGAATATGATAAAACAACAGCTCGCGGTTTCCCGCGAGCTGTTGTTTTTTAGGAGTTTTTATAGGTTTATTATTTTAAAGGAGAATTTATAAATAATCGTGACGGGCAAGCACGTTTAAGATATTTCTACCTTCTTCTGTACCCTCAATGATTCTGCGGGCACGCTTGCTGTCTCCGATATTTACGATTTCAACATTGGTATTACTGAAAGCCTCATCAATCTCTGAAAGAACAGGTGTGTTGGCTCTCATACCAAGGCAGATGAATCCGTAATCAAATGGGATTTCCTCAATCTCACCCTCTGGATTCTTTACGATGAAACGGTCATTCTTAACCTCCTGCAGAGCAGTGTTGGTCATCTGTTTTACACCGTATTTTGCCATTTTTGCGTTTGTGTCACACTTTGTGACAGGGTCAAGTCCGTTTCCAATCATTGGAAGCATCTCAACCATTGTTACCTCTGCGCCTCTTTCTGTGAAGAATTCCATCACGTCAAGACCTACGGCACCACCGCCGATGATGGCGATTTTCTGTCCCTTCATATCCTCAGGATACTCATTGATGCGCTCAATCATCTTAAGGACTGTTGCAACATTTGTGCCATCCTTGTCAACGAGATCGTGAAGACCTGTGATAGGTGGGAGAGTAGGTACAGAGCCTGTTGCGTTTACTATGATATCAGGGTTTAAGGCCTTTACCATATCAACTGTTGCTGCTGTATTTTTGAAAACAAACAGGTTGTGAAGTTTGCTTGCACGGTGAATCATGTAGTTAGGGAAGTCTGCAAGACGCTTCTTGTCAGGAATCTTGGAGATAACTGATGCAAGTCCGCCAAGCTCAGCCTTCTTCTCAATGAGGAAGGTTGTACATCCAACCTCTGCTGCTGTGCAGGCTGCCTCAAGACCGGCAGGACCACCACCGATTACAACCACGTTGCAAGGTTTATTTACCTTTGTCTTCATGTAATCCTCACCGCTGTTTACGGCAGGGTTTACTGTACAGCGGATTGGCTGGTTGAGACCGATTCTGTGTCCGGCGCATCCGATGTTACATGAGATACATTTTCTGATATCGCACACATTTCCGAACTCTACCTTATTAACCCACTCAGGGTCAGCGATAAGTCCACGGCCCATACCGATGAAATCAGCATCGCCTCCTGCAAGGATATCCTCGGCTACCTGTGGGTCACGGATATTTCCTACTGTGATACATGGCTTGTTGTATTTCTCTTTTACAGCCTTTGCCATGAATGAGCGCCATCCGTCAGGTAAGTAGTTTGCATCAATCTGGTACTGGATAGATCCGTTGAGACCACATGATACGTCGAATACATCTACTTCCTTCTCAAAATACTTTAAGTACTCAAGTGTATCCTCAAGTGTGTTTCCACCCTCCATGAGCTCGTCTGCACTGATACGGACGAAGATAGGGAAGAAAGGTCCAACCTGCTTACGAACCTCCTCGATAACCAGCTTTGCAAATCTTGCACGGTTCTCAGCTGAGCCGCCGAACTCGTCAGTTCTCTTGTTTGTGATAGGTGAAAGGAACTGACTGATAAGGTAAGAGTGTCCTGCATGGATTTCAACAGCGTCGAAGCCGCAGATCTGGGCACGCTTGGCTGCCTCACCGTATTTCTTTACGATGTGCATGATTTCATCCTTCTCGAGAGGTCTTGGGATTTCTCCGCCTGCCTTTGAAGGTACGTCTGATGCTGATACAGGCTGCATTCCGATACGTGAGCTCATTGCAGAAGCACCGGCGTGATTTAACTGTATCGCGATACATGCACCATGCTTGTGAACACTCTCGCAGAGCTTGAAAAGTCTTGGGATGTAGTTGTCCAAATCAATACGAAGCTGTGTAGTTCCGTTTGAACCCTGTGGAGAGTCAACGCTTGCATTCTCAACGATGATTAGACCTGTGCCGCCCTTTGCTCTCTGCTCATAGTAGTTTATGTGGAGAAAGCTCATTTCTCCGTTCTGCTCACCGTAGTTAGTTCCCATTGGAGTCATGACGATACGGTTCTTCACTGTCATTCTGCGTACTGTAATTGGCTCAAAAATATGTGGATATTTGTTTTTCATAGTATTTTTTCTCCTTAATCTGCTAACCGGGTGGGCACACGGTAGTGTAAATTGCTCTCATTACATTATAGTTTTGTTTCATTAAACTGATTGTCAATATTTGTTATCAAAGGCTGCAATATACAAAGTATGTGATTTTTTTAACAATCAAAAAGTGCAATTCACTCTTGTTACATTCAAGGTACAGCAAAAATGTATAAATGTCCAATGCATCTTTTATACGAAATCTATAGTTTTTGTCTATCAAATGGTGTATATTATTTCTAGACTTTGTTGTGAGCATTTGCCGGAGGTCCGCTTGCCCTGCGCTGCACACCGGTGGTATATGCTCGATTTATGACGTGTCGTGTGGGAATTATA
>ERZ779902.387-NODE-387-length-19800-cov-3.122968_pt1 | contig 19800 bp, 15 predicted proteins | sample MGYA00511350_ERZ779902 | MGnify/ENA primary metagenome ERZ779902 (study PRJEB29588, sample SAMEA2146908) | human gut metagenome | biome: human gut; feature: human-associated habitat; material: faeces | place: Denmark | collected 2008/2010 ...
GCGCGAGGTATCTTAGATGGACACATTGTGCTGTCGCGAAATCTGGCACATAAAAACCATTATCCGGCGATTGATATTATGGCGAGTATCTCGCGATGCATGAGTGCGATTGCATCGAAAGAACATAAGCAGGCGGCTGGCAGATTGAAAAATGTACTCGCAACCTACAACGACGCAGAGGATCTGATCAACATAGGTGCCTACAAATCCGGCTCCAACCCGGAGATTGACTATGCAATCACGAAGATCAATCAGGTCAATGCGTATCTGATGCAGGATGTGGACAGTAAGTTTTTGCTGGAGGATGAGCTGCAGCAGTTGTATGCGATTTTTGAATAAGACAGGATGAAGAATGTATGGCGAAGTTTATATATCGAATGCAGAATATCTTGAATATCAAATATAAGCTGGAGGAGTCTGCCAAGCAGGAGTACGCCGAAGCAAGGCAGGCACTTGCGGCAGAGGAACAGAAGCTTGATGCATTAAAAAAACGCAAACAGGGATATTATGAAGCGTATCAGGCATCCATACAGGGAAGGCTGGATTTCCTTGAGATTGAAGAAAATGCAAACAGTATGGATATCTTAGATATGATGATCGAGGAGCAGAATGCAGTGATCCGGCAGAAGAGCAAAGAACTGGAACTTGCCAGACAGAAGATGGCACGCGAGATGCAGGAACGGAAAATGCATGAGAAGCTGAAAGAAAAGAAGTTCGATGAATTTAAACAGGAGTTGAATGCGACCGAGAAACGGGAGACCGATGAGGTGGCGGGATATCAGTTTACAAGTGCAAAGAAAGAGGTGGAAGACAATGGCAAAAAATAAGAGAGAAAAAGGAGAAAACTCCGGTAGCAATAAAGGTGTAGGTATCCTGATCGGTGTTTTGATCGTAATTACATGGCTGAGTGTGATGTGTCTGCTCATAAAATGTGATGTAGGTGGATTTGGAAGCCGTGTGCTCCGCCCGGTATTTAAGGATGTTCCGGTAATCAATAAAATATTGCCGGATGCTTCGGATGAGGAAGTTGCGATTGAGAGTGATTATCCATATACGAATCTGGAGGATGCTTTAAAGCATATTGCAGACCAGGATGCAGCGATTGGCAGCAAGGACGCAGAAATCTCCGAATTAAACGACAAAGTGACGGAATTACAGGCGGAAGTCGATCGTCTGACGACCATTGCAAAGGATCAAAGTGACTTTGAAGATGAAAAAAAGAAATTTTATGACGAAATAGTCTATGGAGATTCGGCTCCAGATACCGATACATATAAAGAGTGGTACAATGAGCTTGATGCGGAATCCGCTGCTGAGATCTATCAGCAGGTATTAGAACAGGATCAGGCAGATGACAGTATCAAGAAAATGGCACAGTCGTACGAAGAAATGAATGCGTCGGAAGCTGCAAAGATTTTGGAGACGATGGGCAATGATCTCGATACAGTTGCACTGATCATGAACAATATGGATGCGCAGTCAAGGGGAAAGGTGCTCGCGGCGATGGATCCGGATTTTGCGGCTGCGGTAACGAAGAAACTTTTGCCATAGAGCCATTGTATAACTCCAAATAAGAAAAAAAGGAGGAACGCAAATGATTGTAGGAATTCAATCAGGTGGAATCGGAAAAGTCGATATGAGCCAGACGGGCGGAACCACAGACAAATCAAAGTCGAAGGACAAAGCCTCTGGAACATTTGCAGATCTGATGAATCTGGCAGCAACCAATTCGAATACCACCACGCAGACAGCGAATTCTGCAACGATGAAAAACGATGTAGATGCGGTAAAACAGGCAGACACAACGGTTTCTGGCGAGAAAAAACAGTCAGATCTGAACAAGTATACAAGATCAGATGCGAAGACAGAAACAACGCGTACTACCGGTGCAGAAAAAGCAAAGCGAAACGAAGCACCACAGGAAGCAGAAGGCGACGATTTAAAAGCGGAATTACTTTCGAATAAGCTGAAAAAGCTTCTGAATGTGGACGATGAGACATTGCAGAATCTCTTGCAGACAGCGGGACTTACAATGCAGGATCTGCTTGATCCGGCTGTGATGAAGGATTTTATTTTGCAGATCAATGATGCAACATCTGTGGATCTGCTGATTGACGAATCCCTGAATAATCTTATGCAGCAGGCAATGCAGCTTCTGGATGAGGTTTTGAATGTGGTGGATGAGACAGTGATTTCAACAGAAGTGCCAGTTGAGGAACTGCTTCCAGAGGAGTCGGCATCTGCACAGACAGAGCCACAGGAGACGGTTGTGGATGCAGAAAAGCCACAGACAGTGGAAGCAAACGCAGAGACGGTTGCACAGACGACACCGGAGGAGGATGTTACCCGGACATCTGGTAAAAGTGTTGAAACCCAGACTGTTGACACAGAAGTACAGGTGACTGTGCAGACAGAGGATGCCGGAGATTCGGATGCTTCTGCAGATCTGATGAAACAGAATGCAGAGGGTGTGATTTCCAATCTGAATCAGGCGATGGCACAGGCGACAGGCGAAGAGATTGCAGCAACACCGTTTGATACGTTGGTAACACAGACGGATATTGTCCGTCAGGTAGTGGATGAGATCAGAGTGAACTTATCGAAAGATGTCACATCGATGACCTTACAGCTGAATCCGGAACAGCTGGGAAAAGTACAGATTCATGTATCCACGAAAAATGGTGTGATGCAGGCACAGATCATTGCAGAAACAGAGGCGGCAAAGGCAGCCGTGGAGTCAGGGCTGGCAGTTCTGAAGGAAGCTTTTGAAAATCAGGATCTCAAAGTAGATGCCATTGAGGTAATGGTTGGAACACCGGATTATTTCATGGAAGAAAGCGGTGCGGAAGCACAGATGGAACAAAAAGAGCAAAAGTCACGAAATTCGACTGGCCCGGTTAATTTCACAGGCAATTCAGACGATGATATAATTGAGGATGTGTCTTTGGAGACAGAAATGATGAAGGCACAGGGAAATCAAGTAAATTATATGGCGTGATAAGATCTAAGAAAGGAGGCAGAACATGGCAGTTGATTCAGCAATTAGCAGTATCGCAAACAGCTCAAGCAGTTATTCCGCAACATCCAAGGGAAAGACATCCGGAAGCGATCTGGACAAGGAAGCGTTTTTGAATCTGCTTGTAACACAGATGCAGTATCAGGATCCTTTAAATCCAAGTGATAATACAGAGTATATGTCACAGCTTGCACAGTATTCTGCATTGGAGGCGCAGCTTAATATCAGTGATACACTGGATAAGGGAAACAACCTGAATCTGGTTGGCAAATATGTAATTATGAACACAACTGATTCTTCTGGTAAACAGGCAATGATCAGTGGATTGGTAGAGTATGCGACAGTTAAGGATGGCGATGTGTATCTGTCGGTCAATAACACATATTATCCTGCAGAGGATCTGGATTCTGTGATTGACTACGATTATTATCTGTATTTGAAAAAGCATGCAAACAGTGATGGAACAATCAACAAGGATGATAATACAAGCGACAGCACGAACGGTACGGATAATGTCGGTGGCAAGACAGATGATTTGGATAAAACAGATGCTGCGGACAAGACGAAAGAAGCTTAGGGAATGACAGTTTATGCAGAACAAGGAGGGAATGCATATGCGATCTTTTGATGTCGATTTTCTTTCCATGGGACAGGCTGCGAATCTGTATTTCCAGAATGTGAAGCCGGAAAAAACGACAGAACCAAACAAGGAAGTTGTCAGCTTTCAGGATGTACTAAATGCAAAAGTAGAACAGGAAGTGAAATTTTCCAAGCATGCAAATCAGCGGCTGGAAAACCGGAATATTGAATTGTCTGAGGATCAGCTTGAACGTCTGAATCAGGGTGTTGGACAGGCACGGACAAAGCAGATTCAGGAATCACTCGTGATGATGGACAATCTTGCATTTATCGTAAATGTTAAAAACAATACCGTAGTCACTGCGATGGAGCAGGGAGAAAGCGGACAGGTGTTTACCAATATTGACGGAGCCGTCATTGTATAAGAAAAAGCCGGACCGATAAGGAGGCTTTTGGTTTTCCGAATGACAGAGGAAAAACTAAAACAAGATTATGGAGGTCAAAAATTATGATGAGATCACTTTATTCCGGTGTTGCCGGACTTAAGACACATCAGACAAAAATGGACGTTATCGGTAATAATATCGCGAACGTTAATACAACAGGATTCAAATCTTCATCGGTGTTATTCAGCGATGTTTTATATCAGACAAGTGCCAATGCGACCGGTGCGACAGCTACCACAGGTGGTACAAACGCATCTCAGATCGGTCTTGGTGCCAAGACATCATCCATTCAAACATCAATCACACAGAATGGTAGTGCACAGACAACAAACAATACATATGATATGATGCTTTCCGGTTCTGCGTTCTTTGTAGTCAGCCGTGGTGGAACAAATTATTTTACTAAGGTAGGTTCTTTTGGCGTTGATGGAAGTGGTTGCCTTGTAAACGGAAGTGGATATCAGGTTATGGGATGGCAGGTTGATCCGGATAATCCGAATCAGATCAAGAAGGATACGGTATCGGCACTTTATCCGGAGTCTGAAGATAACAAGGTGTCATCTCCACAGATGACAACCGATGCACATCTGACCGGAAATATTGATATGACAGATCCTGAACTTACATCTGTGGATGGACGCGCAATTTCAGTATCCATCTATGATGCACTTGGTTATAATTATACAGTAAAATTCAAGTTAACGCAGGATCAGAACCAGGCGGATAAGTCTTTGTATAATCTTGAGATTGTGTCCATCAAGGATTCAAATAATATTGAGATAACAGGAACGGACGATCCGACAACGGCTACTGTTGAAGGCGGTTATAAAGCTACAATCGGAGGCGCCAATTCCATTCAGGTTAAATTCGATGCGGGTACAGGTAACTTTGAATATGTTGGAGCAGCGGGACAAAAGAATGCGATGCTTGAGATTAAACCGAATAATCCGAACGAGAAGGGCGATGTGTTCCAGTCTGTAATCAATGGTGAGGTTGTCGATGGAATTGATGTCAATTTCTCGTATCTGACAAGATTTGAATCAAACGGTAAGTCTACAGTAAAGGCAGTACGTGGAGCTGCGGATTCTACCGGAGGCGGTCGCTCCATGGGTAAGTTAAATGATGTCAGCATTGATGAGACAGGTAAGCTTTATGGCGTTTATACGAATGGTGAGACAAAATTGCTTGGACAGATATCTGTTGCAACCTTTGCAAACCCGATGGCGCTTGAAGCACTTGGAAACAGCGTGTACACAACTACACAGAACTCTGGTTACTTTGATGGTATCGGAACATCTGTTGATGAGGATGGTGGAAAAATCTCGCAGGGCGTTTTGGAAATGTCAAATGTTGATTTGTCGGCGGAGTTCACTGATATGATTACAACCCAGAGAGGATTTCAGGCAAATTCACGAATTATCACAACCTCAGATTCCATGCTTGAAGAGCTTGTAAACCTGAAGCGGTAATTTATAAATAAAAGGGCAGGTATTTTCTACTTTTGACGATGTGAAAAAGTGGAAAATGCCTGCCTTATTTTGTAGACATAAAAATCGAACTGTGCTATAATTAGCCTAATTGTAATGTCGGAAAATGTGTAATCTTTCAGGGAGTACAGAGATATGATTGAAGTAACCAGATTAAAAGGGAAAAAGATGACGATCAATGCCGAACTGATAGAGACAGTGGAGGAGACACCAGATACTGTGATTACGCTGACAAACGGCAAGAAATTCGTCGTGAGTGAGTCTGCCGAGGAAGTAACCTCACTTGTGATCGGCTATAAGAGAAAAATATTCGCTTTATTCTTGGATAGTGGGAACAAGGCAGAAAATGTATAGGGGATAACAACATGGATTTTACATCAATCATAGGAATGGTGGCTGCATTTGGCTTGATGATTTACGGAATGGTAAATGGTCATGATTTCAGTGTAATTGTAGATAACTTTGTCGATATACCATCTGTATATATTGTATTTGGTGGTGTTTTGGGTTGTGCGTTTGCCGGAAATTCTTTAAAGGGATTTTTATCTGGTTTAAAGTCCATTAGTCTGATTTTCAAGAATCCAAAGTCGGATGAGGCAGGTACAATCAAATCAATTATTGAGCTTTCCAACCTTGCGAGAAGAGAAGGCTTACTTGCATTGGAAGAATCGGCAAATAATTTGGAAGATGAATTTATGAAAAAAGGAATCATGCTGATTGTCGATGGTACGGATCCGGAGCTTGTACGAAGCATTTTGGAAGCAGAACTTGTGAATGTAGATTCCCGGCATCAGGGGAATATTACATTTTGGAAAAATATTGCATCTGCAGGTCCTGCCTGGGGTATGATTGGTACGTTGCTTGGATTGATTAATATGTTGAAGAATCTGTCAGATCCGGATTCCATCGGACCGAATATGTCGGTCGCACTTGTAACAACGTTGTATGGTTCTATCATAGCCAACTGGTTATGTGCGCCGATTGTTGCGAAGCTGTCGCTTCAGAATGAGACTGAAATTAAATTAAAAGAAGTTATGATTGAGGGTATTTTGTCGATTCAGGCAGGTGAGAATCCTCGCGTCATAGAAGAAAAACTGAAGTCATTCCTGGCACCAAAGGATCGTCAGGAATTTGAAGAAGAGGGCGGTGGTCACTAATGGCAAAAAGAAAGCAACAGCCACCGGATGAAGGATCACCGGCATGGATGTCCACATTCAGTGATCTGATGAACCTGTTACTCTGCTTCTTCATATTACTTTTTGCAAGTTCTACAATGGATGAAGGCAAAATCCAAAAGATTGCCGCATCATTTGATAATCTGTCATTCAGTGTGATCAGCGAAGGAAGTGTTTCGCTTTTGACGGGAGAAATGTTATCTGGAGGTATGACACAGCTTGCAGATACTGACAGTGTGTTGTCGGAAGCAGGCAAGAACATCGACGGAAACACAGGGGACAAGTCAAGCAGTGCATCCCCGACGGATGCGGAGCATCTGTCAGATAACGACCTGCAGGCTGAAGTAGAACGCCGGGGCGAACAACAGTCAGAAGAAATGTATGAGGAAGTCATGCAGATGGCAGAGACCTATGCAATTGATGACCAGATTATCCTTGATTTTAACGATCAGTATGTGGAGCTGGATCTGAATGGTTCGATTCTGTTTGATTCCGGTAATGCGGAGATCAAAGATAATTCCAAGCTGTTTTTGCAGAAGATTGCACAAATCCTTGTCAAGTACAAATACAATGTAATCGAGATTGAGGGACACACGGATAATATCCCAATCTCAAATTCAAAGTATGAAGATAATCGCTCACTTTCCTCAGAACGTGCGCGCAGTGTTTATGAATATGTTGTGTCGCAGGAGCATTTCATAGACAGCAACATCAAGATTGCCGGCTATGGAGACAGCCGTCCGGTTGCGTCAAACGAGACAGAAGAGGGAAGAGCGAAGAATCGTAGAGTTGCGATTAAAATCTACAACAAGCAGAATTCAAATAATTAAGGAGTCAGAAACATGAAGAAAAATCTTATAACCGTTGTTATATTAGCAATTAGTATTATAAACCTTGTGTTTAATATTTTGCTTGTGTTTGTGTTTATGCCTTCCACATCGAAGACAAACAAACTGATTACCGATATTGCAGAGGTTCTTGATATTGAGATCGCTTCGCAGACAAAGGACGACAGTACATTTGATGTTAGCAATCTGGCACATTACCAGTTGGAACAGGGAAATCCAATCAACCTGAAAAATGATGGTTCGGGTGACCTGCATGTTGTACAGTATGGTTTGACAATCAATATGGACAAGACAGCCAGTGATTACTCCAAGGTATCTGCCAACATCGAAGCATCTACCGCGATGATCTACGATATGGCGAGAAACATCATTGGAAGCTATACATATACCGAAGTGATTGACGGAGAGACAACCACGAACAAGATCAAAGAGGAATTGTTGAAACAGCTCAAGGAAACATTTAATACTGAATGTATTTATTCTGTAAGCTTTTACAATTGGGTTGCACAGTAGATTATTGCCAGCAGGAGGTGAGAAAACGTGGCTGACGTACTCTCACAAAACGAAATAGATGCGCTCTTGAAGCAATTATCCACTGGAGAGCTTGATGCGGACGACTTTACAGAGACTAAAAGTGTAAAAGTCAAGGAGTACGATTTTTCAAGACCAGCCAAGTTTTCAAAAGAGCATCTGCGTACATTAGAGATTATATTTGAACATTACGGAAGATTATTGAGTAGTAACCTGCCAGCGTATCTGCGGAAGAATGTGCAGGTTGAGGTAATGAACTCAGAGGCAGTTACATATTCAGAATTTTCCAACGCCTTATCCAATCCGGTATTGCTTGGTGTTGTCAATATGGCACCGTTATCGGGCAATATCATTATCGAGATTGCGACCAATCTTGGATACGCGATTATCGACCGTCTGCTTGGCGGAGTTGGAGAACCGTTAGAGAAGAAAAGAGAATTTTCTGAGATTGAGCTTTCCATCTTGGAAAAAATATTTACCATATTGATCGATCTGTTGCGGGAACCGTGGACAAATGTTGTAGAGATTCATCCATATCTGGAACGAATCGAGACGAATCCGCAGTTTGCACAGATCATTTCGCCGACAGAGATGATTGCGATTGTAACGGTCAACATCAATATCGGCGGAGTTGAGGGTTTGATGAATATCTGTCTGCCATATCTGACACTCGAAGATGTGATGGACAAGCTGAATACCAAATACTGGTTTTCAACGATGCAGGATCGAGACGAGACGAGTTATGCTGATGTTATCGAGACTGCAATCAACCGGGCACTGATCCCGGTATCCGCAGAGCTGGGAAAAAGCTCACTCACCGTTATGGATTTCATTAATCTGCAGGTGGGAGATGTGATCAAGCTGAATCGAAAGATTGAAGACGAGCTTGATATTTATGTGGGCAATATAGTAAAATTTAAAGCGTTGCCCGGATCGTTTAACGATGATTACGCAGTGAAAGTAACTGAAATTATAAGAGAGGAGGAATAACAGAACATGGACGGAATGTTATCTCAGGAAGAGATTAACGCATTGCTTGGGAATATGAATACAGGTTCTTCCTCTACCCAGACAAGTAACGATGCCATACTTTCCGATGAGGAAAAAGATGCGATCGGAGAAATCTCCAATATTTGTATGGGTACGGCGGCAACAACGCTGTACTCACTGGTAAACCAGAAGGTTGTGATCACAACACCGGTTGTTGAGATTACGAACTGGGATAAGCTTACAGCAGAGTACGCAAAACCGTGTGTATTTATCAATATCCTGTATAAAGATGGTATTGATGGAAATAATGTACTGATTTTAAAAGAAGATGATGTAAAGGTCATTACAGATCTGATGATGGGGGGCGATGGATTAAATCCTGCACCAGAGCTGACAGAGCTGCATTTCTCAGCCATCTGTGAGGCGATGAACCAGATGATGGGAAGTTCCGCAACTTCATTATCTTCGATGCTGAATTGTAAGATTGATATCAGCCCACCGGAAGCAGAGCTGGTGGATATGGCTGGCAATATCGATGTTGCAAAGGCCAGTGACTTTTTAGATAAGGATTTTGTGCGTGTCACGTTCCGGATGACGATCGGAGATCTCGTAGACAGCACGATTATGCAGTTATACCCGATTCAGTTCGCAAGAGATCTTTATAAGAAATTTAGCGGGGAATCGGAAGAAAAGGAGGAAACACCACCGCCGGCTCCACAACCGGAACCACAGCCACAACCGGTTCCACAGCCACAGCCGCAGCCGCAACCTGCGACGGGAATGCCGATGGGGCAGCCGATGATGGGACAATCTATGATGCCACAGATGATGCAGCCGGATGTCAATGTACAGAATGTACAGTTCCAGGCATTTAACCCGGTTATGAATCCTGCGTTGCAGCAGGAAAATATTGACTTGATTATGGATGTTCCTTTGGAAGTGTCGGTCGTTTTGGGACGGACGAGAAAATCCATCAAGGAGATTCTGGAGTTTGCACCGGGAACGATCATTGAGTTGGATAAGCTTGCCGGTGAACCGATCGATGTGATGGTAAACCAGAAGCTGGTTGCAAAGGGAGAAGTTGTTGTAATCGAAGAAAGTTTTGGTATCAGAATTACTGAAATAATAAAAGAAAAAATCTAAGTTTTAAGGAGTAATGATATGGCAAAGAGTATACTTATTTGTGATGATGCTGCATTTATGAGAATGATGATCAAGGACATTCTGGTAAAGAATGGATACAACATTGCTGGTGAAGCAGAAAACGGCGTAAAGGCTGTTGAGAAATATCAAGAGACAAAACCGGATTTGGTATTGATGGATATCACAATGCCAGAGATGGATGGTATTCAGGCATTGAAGAAGATTAAGGCAATCGATGCAAACGCAAGTGTTGTAATGTGTTCTGCAATGGGACAGCAGGCGATGGTTATTGAATCCATTCAGTCTGGTGCCAGAGATTTCATTGTAAAGCCATTCCAGCCGGATCGTGTCATTGAAGCAGTGAAAAAGGCAGTGGAATAGTATGTTTTTTGGCGCAATTCTTACGAGTGGTTTTTCTGCTGGCTGGAGTATTGTCAAACTGATATTGATCACGGTCTTAGTTTTGGTTTTAGCATTTTATTCTACGAGACAGTCCAAGCGAAAGGGCGATGACGGCAATGTCCGTCACCGCCCTTTGCTCAAAGGTTCGCAGCTGATTTATTCAGCGTTTTCTTTCTTCTTTTTGCTGTAAACGGTGATGCCGATCACTACGCCGCCGCTGACAAACAGCAGTGCGATCCAAAGGATCATATTGCTGTTGTCACCGGTCTGCGGAGAATCCGAATCGGTCGGCTTGCCCGGCTCAGTCGGTGTTCCGGTAGCCGGAATCTCAACTGCCGCCTTCTTGTAGCCGCAAACCTTGCACTCCTCATGCTTGGAGCCCTTTTGCGTTGCGGTCGCTTCCTTGTCAACAACCCACTTGAAGTCGTGTACCGCCTTATCGGCCTTATCTCCGCAGGAGCACTCATGCCAGTGGTTGTCGGGATCGTACTTCCACTCGCTACCGTAGCTGTGAGTATGCTCACCGTCGCCTGTGCCGCTATCGCGCAGAATCGTCAGCGTGTAGGTTTTAGCACCGATTCCCACGACAATGTCGGTTGTGCCGCTGTTGGGGATGGCAACGGTTGCGCTGCCGCCGGTGGACAGATCCTGTCCGTTGATGCTCACGGACTCGCCGTTTCCAGACACCGCTGTGACTAGCGTAGATGTTGCTCCGCTATCATTTTGCAGCGTATAGGTATAGTTCGTTCCGTTGGCGGTAAAATCGCCGAGCCCCACTGCCAGACCTTCAAAGGTCAGAAGGTCATTACCGGGCACTGTGGCTCGCACCACTACGCGGGTACCAAGCTGGGAGAAGGTGACGGTTTCCGTCTGGAAGGTTTCCCCGGAGATGGCACCGCCAATACTGGTCTTTTTCGTTTCCAGAACGGTTCCGGCAGCATCCAGCAGCGTGGCCACCAGCACTGCGCTAGTCTGAGGCTGCAGGGAGTTGTTACGCAGGGTAATGTCGGCGGTGCTGTGACCGTTGCCGTCGTTCCCCTGTGTCACATCCATCGTCATCCGCTCTCCGGTGCGGGCCAGTGCGCCGGTCATATGGACGCTGGCCTCGCTGTCACTGCCGTCATACTCCGGCAGGCGCTGATTGCTTCCCGTTCCACCGATCTGACCTTCCGCCCACGCCTCAGCGTACAGATAGGTACCCACATTTGGGATCTCTGTTTTGCCAATGGAGTTCATATACTTGCCCAGATCATAGGTCAGGTCCAGTGTAAAGGTTCCCTGATCGATGCGGGCGAGGGCGCTGTCTTCGGAAATTGTAATTTCATTATCACGAACCGATACACCGTTTGTGGTGCAGGCTACCTCTGCATGTTTGGTATGCAGATCATCGGCATAGAACGCAAGCTTCACCTCGCGACCATTTTTGCCGGTCAGAGTGGCGGCAGAGGAATTATAGAGGGTCATGCGCACCGTGCGCTTGCCGGCACTCTCCGCAATCACTTCCATTTGCGAGATTCCAATGTCGGGATAATCCAGATACACTGTGCCTTTTTCGTTGATGCCGCTGGTAGCGGTGATGGTATAGCCCGGGTTGGTCACGTGGTTCCCCACATGGTGCCAGACGGTAAGGGTGGTGCTTTCATTTGGCAGCAGTGTTTCCGTAAGGGTGGCGGTTTCCCCGCTGCCAATGCTGACCTTTAGGTTTGTCACATCATTCAGCCCGGTGTTGCGGATGGTAAAGCTAATAGGTGTCAGGCTGTTCAGCGCCAGCGTTGCATAATCCACACCGATCTGTTCCACTTCCACCGCATCGGTGACAAAATCAGAGGTAGCGGTATAGAGGTTCGTTTTCTCACCCGGAACGGTCACGCCGCCGATTACCTGCGGGTTTTCATCGTCATAGAAGGTGGCCTGAATGACAGCCTGCGCCTGATTGCTGCCGCTGACATAGGCATCAAAGTGGTCAGCCAGCGTGCGATCCGGCAGCTCTGCCAGTTCCAATGGTGCGGAGAGAGTATAGGTATTTGTGGCATAGCGCAGCTTGGCCGCCTTCAAAATGCCGTGATCTACCGCGCCGTTGACGTCATTGACAGTCTCATTCCAGACGATGGTAAGATCATTGAGGCTGCGATGATCCCTGCTGAGGGAAGCGAAGCGGAAGTCTCCGCCCACGACGGCGTTGCCGCTGTTAGTCAGGGCAGACAGAGAGCCAGGGAAACTGTTGGACATGGTGCCACTGCCGTCCACAGCCAACAGCTGGATATCGCTGCTGCCGTCTCGGACACTGTGCCAACCGATGACAAATCGGTCATCCCCGCTGCCGAAGTTGGCTGCAACGACCTGAGGGTTTTCGTCAAGATTGCTGTCACGGGTCGCCAGCATGGCTGTACCGGGAGTTCCGTCAGCAGCCACGGTACAATAGGCGATCTCGTAGGCGGAGGTATCTCCGGTTCCGCTGCGGTCCAGCGAGTAAACCGCCATAGCGGTTCCGTCGGGCAGCATGGCCGCATGCAACGCCTTCACTCTGCCAGTAGCACCGTTATAAAGCATTTGGGCATTGCTCCAGTCGCCGTTACTGCTGTCATAGCAACTGTACATGATACAATCTCTGGTCGTGAAGTTCAGCAAGTTGCTGCCCTGCGTACCAGGATCTGGGGTGTAGACGCTGCGCCAGAACACGATGGCCTTGCCGTCGCCGCCCACCGCCGTGACTGGAGCCAGAACCGGCGTGCCGTCGTTGGTTAGGCGGGTGGAAGTCCAGGTTGTGCCGTTATAGACGGACACTACGATCTCCGTGCTGTTCATCAGCAGGTTTTGCTCTTCCAATGTCACTGGATCACCGGCATTTTTACCCGGCAGGTCGGTGCCCATGCGAACCCAAGCAGCCGCCGCGAAGCTGTCAGTACCGGACAAAGAAACGCTCGTGTCGCCGTAGCCGGAGAATCCTGTAGGATTGTCAATTTTGCTGGAGACAGAATAGCCGCTGCCATTGAGGGTGGAGAAATGTGCCCGGCTGTCGTAAATACTGCTGCTGTTGCCGTCGTTGATGTAGGCCAATACCTTCCCGTCATCGCTGAGCTGTGGATAGGATGTTGGGTTGGCATTGGTCTGGATGTTTTCCAGTCCACTGGTGGAGTTCAGAGAGAACAGTCTCATCCGCTGCTGGGGCTGGCCCCAAGTACGGGCATATTGCTCCAGATAGTCCCGGCTTTGGAGCGTTGCACTTCCAGAAGCCACCTGCATTCCGCTCTGGGCCGCCGCCATCCGCAGCGAGGCAAGGCTCAGCCCACTGGTGGCGTTATTCCAGTAGTTGTCGATTGTTTTCCAGTCATTAAAAGTCTTGGTGCCTCCAAGGGTTCCGGAGGCGATCACCGCCTCGTAGGAGATAAACAGGAAGCTGGCCACAAATTTGATTCCCACTTCGCTTTGGATTCCCAGGGCCTGACCGTTGATCTGGCGCTTTGTCTCGTCGGCAAGATAGGTGCGGGAAAGGAACTTATTCTGACTGTCCACATCCAAATTGCCGAATAGACCGATCTTCAGCGCCACGACCGAATAGTCAAAGCCAATGCCGCCAAACGCGTGGACATAGGCGTTGATACGCAGCGTGGTCAAAAAGTCATTCACTGCCGTGGCCGTAGGATCACTCCAGGCAAGCTCTGTACCCTCGCCCTGCTGACCGTAGCGCACTGCGGTACGGAAATCCAGCTGAATGGCACCACCCAGCTCAAAGGTTGCTGTCAACGGCACGGGGCCAGCCATGGCGTTCACGCTGAAGGAGAAGCCCACACCAACGCCGGTGGTAAATCCGCCGCCTACGGTGAAAACCTCCCACTCCTTTTTTTCGGCGTTATAGCGGATTTCCGCTTCGTAAAAGCCCTCCAACTGCAAGTTGAGATCCGTGTTGGTGACCTTGCCGGCCATGGAGTTGGCTTTGTACTCTCCCTTAGGATTATAGGTACCCTTGGCCATCTGGCTCAGATCTCCGGTCCCGGGCACGCCCACTTCCAGGTTCTGCGTCAGCACATTCGCACCCAAGGCCACGCCGTCCTCAGAATAGTCCATGTCCTCCATCTCCAGCGTATTGTACCCGGCCCAAATCATGGCACGGAACACGGAAGGATCTTCGCTAGGGGTGATAATCATTTTGAACACGGATGTGTCCACCGGACCGCTCAGATCATCCAGCCGTCCAGTCAGCACCTTGAGAATGTTACTATCGCCCACTCCGCCAAAGTCAACGTCATTCACTCCACTGGAGTCCTTCATCGTCAGCAGAATACCGGTGACGCGGTCATCCTCTGTCACCTTGGGAACTCGGGTCAGATCAACGACCCGGAATGGCATTATTTTCTCTTGCAACAGGCTGCCGTTCAGGCTCAGCTGCGTTTTCATACCTACATCCTTGCCGTCGGCAATCCATCCGGAGGTGGTCATGGTGGCCTCTGTGAGGGGCAGATCGTTTTCCGCTACAGGGATGGATGAGAATGGGTATTGTTTGGTACTGCTGCTCTGGGTGGCAGGAAGAATGCCGTATTCGTCCGCCAGCTTGAGACTGTAATTCTTCGCATTGGCAATCTTCTCGCCCCAGAGGAACATGGTGGTGTGCAGGGTTGCTGTTTTAAAGCTGCTGTTAGGGCCAATTTTTCCAGTCGAGTTGCGGACATCCACCTTCTGACCGTTGGCAAGACCGTAATCAACGCTTTGCGCCACAATGAAGGGTTTGTTTTCCTCCCCCTCCGGCACGCGCTCCAGAGAGACAACGCCCTCTGCGGTGCGCATTACATCGTCCACGCCCAGCTTGCCGTTGACGGTCAGCAGCAGCGGATAGTACTTGTCGCCGTCAATTGCGCTGATCTCCAGAATGTACTCCAGCTGATCCAGAGCGGAAAGCGCCGTGGTGGTGCTCTCGCCCTTTTCGGCTGACCAGAACTGGGTGGAATCCAGATAGACGGTTATATTTCCCGCCGCATCCGTGGTATAGGTGTCGCCGGTGATGCCGCTGACAAGGGCTCCTGCCCTGGAGCCCAGCAGAGCTGTCTCGCAGTAGCCTCCGTTTTTATAAACGCCACCGCGAACGGTCACCGTTTTGTTCGCCAGAGGATTACCGCCAGGCGTGATGAGCGTCACAGATGCCCGGGCGACTCGACGAAGGCTGAAGGTATTCAAGGGATAAAGCTGCAGTTTTGTGGCATCCCGCTCGCCGGAACGCAGATTTTCTTTATAGATGGTACCTAAATAAATATCCTCGCCGGAGCCAGACCGCAGAGACACCTCACTGGCGATTCCGTTGGGTTCGTAAAGTGCCAGCACGCCTTCACTGTTGGTCGTGACCGTTTTAGGCACACCTTTGCCGTCGGTGTATTGCAGCGTTGTTTCCGCTGCAGGCGTCAACTGGAAGAGATAGAACTTATTTTGCAGCGTTTTCGCTGTCACCTGTACGTCGGCACGCATGCCCGTGGCGGCATGGGTAGCCGTGACGGTTGCGGTGCCGTTGGCCAAGGCAGACAGCGCCATTTTGGTTTCGGGAAGGTAGGAATCAAAGGAGAAGTTCCTGATGTCCTCATACAATCCTCCCTGCTTGTAGTTGACGGAAATGGCATTGCTGTTGCTGGAGAGCCACCGGATGCCGTCTTTAAAGGAGTTCCATCCGTACTCGTCATAGTTGATGCCTATGTACTCGATCAGCCCCAACTCCTGGCGCAGCTGCAAAATTTTAGCTGTATCGGTGGGCAGGTTGCCGCTGACCTTCGAGGTATTGTCCATGTTCAGCTTAGAAATCGTGTTTCCTTTGTCGTCCAGCACCTTCAGTGCGTCGGCATCGTAGACATACAGTGGGAAGGAGTCGGTGCTTGGAGATTCCTCACCAGGATTCTCCACGCTCAAAACCACTTGATAGGTGTCCTTTAGATTGCCGGCTTTCACACTCTGTAATGGCAGGGAGAAGCTTCCGGAGGTACCGAATAGGCGCTCTCTGGCCACCTCTTGGGTGTTTTTGTCCTCTGTGACCCGGGTAATGGTCAGTGTGGCCGGTTGAGAGGCGCCGTCAGTGGCGTTTTTCACCGACCAGTCGATATTGACGGCGACGTCGGTATCCTTGAGGTAAATGCTCTGGGGCGGTGTCAGCTTGGCCGTGGCAGGTGGTGCCTGCACGATGATCCAGGCAAGTGCCGACAGGCGGACGTTCTCACTCTCGGCGTTGGGGTGCGGCATGGATACCAATATCGTGTAGGCAGGGGTATTGCCGGTGGAGAGCTTGGAGAGCACATTCTCCTTGATCCGCACGCTGTTTTTATCCTTGCTGGCTGTATAATAAGTCGCAACGGGATTGAGGCCGCTCAGCGCCGCCTTATTCTCATAATTACCCTCATACAGGTCAATCCTGTACTTAAACTCTTTATTCGGTGCCATCAGCGCGGCGTTGGAGCTCCACAGTACGGTGGCGGGCTGATTTACCCGCGTCACGATGGACGAGCCGCCGGGAATCACCAGTGCCAGGGAATCGCCTGCCGTCACGGTATAAGGCTTTGACTCACCCGTCACATCATCGGCAGTGTCCTCAGTCCCGTTGTCCGCCGTAAAGGTAAAGGTGACGGCTCCCACCTTGGTTCCTGTGGTGGCAACAACGCCGGTATCCTCGTTGATGGTGGCAATGAGCGTGTCACTACTGCTCCATTTACCGGTGGTGTAGCTTGCCTGCTCACCGTTTTCCCCAAAAACCTCAGCCTTAAGCGTAGGGCGGGTGGTTTCGGCGAGGGAAATCGTATAGTCGGCGTCATTCGCTTCCTGGGCGATGGTCACCGTGTGCGCGGAAACTTTCTTTGCCACCGTGAACTGCCGGGTCAGGGGAAGCACATTCACCCAGTTAGGAGCGTCTTTCGTGCCCTCGTTGGCCTGCAGCGTCACCGTGTAGGTGCGCGTGTAAGCCGCGGGTGCGATTGCATAGTCGCTAATGGTGAAGGCTTCCTTCTCTGTGTCCAGATAGACCTGCAGATGGATTGGTTCAACCGTGGAGTCGTACCTCAGTTCGAGGCGGAAAGGGGCTTCCTTCGGCTCTGTTCCTTCCGGGGTGTGATAATTGCTGTATACGGTCTTGTAGGAGTCCTGCTCCATGTTGGCGTTCATCGTGAACGATGCCTTGCCGGTGGCGTAGGTGGCCGTCAGTGCGGTGGGAGCGTTGCGCATCAAGCGTAACGTCGGTAATCGGCTCGCTTGGATATTGTGTGGTATCCAGCGTATGACCGAAAACATCTTTCACACCGGTCATACCATTGACGGTGACCGTGGTGCCATCCGCATCCTGAACTGGGTACCAGAGCATTGCCGTGACGCCGTAGTCGTTCATGGAAAGCTCAGCGGCGGTATACTCTTTGCCATTGATGGCCACGCGGGCGTTTCTAAGATCCACGAACTCGTTAAAGGTAACTGTGATGGGCACATGCTGTCCGCTGGCATAGGTTCCCGCCGTGGCCGTGACGCTTTGAATGATGGGGGCGTCCGAGTCCAACAGCTTGGCGGTGACGTTGCTGGTCTTGGCGGTGGTGGTGGAATTTTGGATATCTCTATTTACATTCTTCAGAAACAGTTGGAAGGGCAGAAAGTACTGCTGTGCCCTTCTGTTTTGCGTGGTAGACTGCAGGGAGATGCTGACCGTACTGCCCTTGTTAATCGTACAGTCCAGCGCTTTCGTTCTGTCGCCGCTGAGATTCAGAGCTGTTCCATCGAGCTTGTACTCCGTCAGATAGAACGGGGCATAGTGTTGTGTGGTACTATTATAGCCATACGGCGCAGGGCCAGCATAGGCAGCTACATCGGTACTCCAGTGAAACTTGATGCTGGGGGCGATTTTGTATGGCTGATAAAACTTAGGGGAGCCACCGGGAAGCACCGAGTTGCGGGCACCCTCCAGAATTCCGATGGTATTGCTTAGCACAACGAAGTCCGGATTGTTGGCACCGTTGGCGACAGTGTATTTTTCTGCCAGCAAAGGAATAAACAAATCATCATATAATACGGTTGTATTTTTGAGTTCTTCCTCATAGTTCGGCGCGGTCATTTCTGTTTTTATTGCGGGGTCGTCAACCGTCTTTATTAGCTTGAGCTGACAGTGGTCGGCATAAGCGGCGCCGTCATAGAACACCAGATTTTCCGCATCGTAAAATTCGATCATCCCCAACAGGTCGCCATAGGAATAAGAATCCTTGAGCCAGTCTGGGTTCCCTCCTCTGGTTGTAACCTCGACAGTGATTTTACAACCACCTAAACTGTAAGATTCGCCTACGTCATAGGCCAGCCTGTAGGACCCGTCGCTTTGCTTGACCCCACTCGTCTTGCCTATCGAGACCTTCACATCGGTGATATACTCGCTGAGCTGGCCTTTTTGAATGCGGTAGGAAAAGCCGGCCGGTTTTCCGCGGTATACAGTAAAAGTCCCGGAGCTCCAGCTGTTGTTTGCGGAAGCCCCCAGCGTTTGGCTCATCATGCCGCTCATATCCACCGTCTCAACGCCCACAGGCGCTGTGGCAGAGGCGGAATACTGCAAACTGATGCCCTGCAGCTCCAGCTGCTCCATCAGGCTATTGAGATTCTCCAGGGCTTCCCCGGTAAACTCCTTGTCGGAGAAATAGGTGTCCTTGATCCGCTGCAGCTCCTGTTCGATTTGGATCATAGTCTTCAAATCGCCCAGCGCCACCGGAGTCCCATCCACGTCGGCTATACGGGTGAGATCCGTGGCGGGATTTTCCAGCAGCTCCATGACAGCCGCCAGTGTCAACACCTGGCCGTCCAGCGTGATGGTTTGATCCACCTTTAAATTGCCGGCTTCATCCAGCAGCCCCAAAGCGTTCAGCATGGAAAGCACTTGGTCGCTGCTACCGCCGTTCAAGGCGGCGAGTTGCTCCAAAATCGCCTGATTTTCCTCAGGTGTGTTGCCCAGCGAATCGCTCACCGCAGCAAACGCAGTTGTCGGCAGCATGGTCAGCACCATGCAGCATATAAGTAAGATACTGAGTATTCGTTTTTTCATTGGATTTTCTCCTCCTTTTCGTGTCGTGCGGGCTTATCCGCTCCGCCTTTTCTACGATTTTCTCTGTTTCTAAGCCGAAAGCACAGCGCAGTGATGACCGCCGCCGCGGCAAAGGAAACGACGCCCACCAGCACATAGCCGCCTGCGTCCTCCCGCAG
>ERZ779902.406-NODE-406-length-19293-cov-6.357262_pt1 | contig 19293 bp, 19 predicted proteins | sample MGYA00511350_ERZ779902 | MGnify/ENA primary metagenome ERZ779902 (study PRJEB29588, sample SAMEA2146908) | human gut metagenome | biome: human gut; feature: human-associated habitat; material: faeces | place: Denmark | collected 2008/2010 ...
AGGAAAAGACATTGATAACAAACGCACAAAAGCCCGCGAAATTTCTTGGCTTCGATGTTTCAGTCCGTAAGTCTGATGCTATCAAGCGGGACAAGAACAATGTGCCAGCCCGTTATTACAACGGTAAGATAGTCCTAAAGGTCGCCATAGAAACGGTGCGGAACAAACTGGAAGAATACAGCGCCATCAGATACAAGGTAGAAAATGGCCGACAAGTTTGGTTTGCAAAGTTCAGAGGCAATCTTATGAAGAAGAAAATCGAGGACATAGTGGCGGCATATAACTCTGAAATCAGAGGGTTCTACAACTACTACTGCATTGCCAACAACGTGGCATACGCGCTCTCAAAGTTTGGATACATCATGGAGTACAGTATGTACCATACCATTGCAGGAAAAACCAATAGCACTGTAAGCAAAGTCATTGACAAATATAAGGTTGGGAATGACATTATAGTGCCATATCAGGATGCAAAAGGTAAATTACGGTACAGGAAATTCTATAATGAGGGATTCAAACGTAAACCACCAATGTACTATACGGAGGTAAACGACTTATCCTACACAATCGCAATTCCACAGCCGACACTTACTGAGCGATTGGATGCGAGAACATGTGAATTATGTGGAAAAGTCGGACCTGTAGTCATGCGTCATGTCAGAAAGCTAAATCAGCTTAAAGGAAAAACTGAATGCGACAGGCTGATGCTTGAAAAGCATAGGAAGACATTGGTTGTCTGTGAAAAGTGTTATGCCAAAATACACAGCCATGCTAAATAAAGTCATGTTATCAACGGAGAGCCGTATGCGTGGAGACATGCAAGTACGGTTTGGGGGCAGGTACGGGAAAACCTACTGCCGAAAGGCAGTAAGGCGTTCTGTACCGAGCCTACGCGCGAGCAAGGGCGGCAACATCATCGCACTGGCGCAGGAGCTCTACGCATCCGACAGCCTGCCCTACCTCTTGGAAAAGATAGCGGAGCAGGCACCAAACGTGCGCCCGGTCTCCTTCTCTTTTGGCGGGCAACCACTCTCAAAACCGAGCTTCCAGCAGTTGGAGGCGGTGCCGCTTTCTTCCCCCGCCCTATTCTCCTATCTGCGGCAGAGGGGGATAAATACGGAACTGGCAAAAAGAGAATGTTGCGAGGTGCGCTATCAAACTGACGGCAAGCCTTACTTTGCCGTCGGTTTTCCCAACCGTTCGGGAGGCTACGAGATACGCAACAAGTTCTTCAAGGGCTGCATAGCACCGAAGGACATCACCCACATACGGCAGGAACAGACGAAGGAGACCTGCTACCTCTTCGAGGGCTTCATGGACTACCTCTCCTTCCTCACCCTGCGGCTGGAAAGGTGTCCCGGACGCCCCGAACTTGACGGGCAGGACTACATTGTGCTGAACTCGACTGCCAGCCTCTCCAAAGCAATCCACCCACTGGGCGATTACGAACACATCCATTGTTTCCTTGACAACGACAAGGCGGGAATGGAAGCCGTTCAGGAACTGCGGGAGGAATACGGGATGCGCATACGGGACGCATCGCACATATACGGAGGCTACAACGACCTGAACGATTTCCTGCGGGATAAACAGAACGGACAATCCGAACATCAGCAGCAGAAACCAGAACCGGAGAAAAGCCAACAGAAGACAGAGCAACCGGAGAGGAAAGGCAAAGGTATCAGGATGTAACCGTACAGCCAACGGAAGGCTTTGAAAAAAGCCATAGCTCATTAGGGCTTTTTCTTCACGCAATGCACGCATCGCTAAAAAAGCCCCAATGAGCAAAAGGGACGCCGCCCCTTTTGAAACCCCGGAGCCATGCGGCATGGAAGCAAGGCAGGGGAAGTATTAACCGAAAAAATGTATTACAGTTATGGGATATGCAGTTTTGCATTTGGAAAAGGCAAAGGGTGCGGACGGCGCAATGTCCACACACATAGAGCGCACCGTCCACCCGAAGAACGCGGACAGAAAGCGCACGCACCTGAACCGGGAACTGGTGCAGTTCCCCGAAGGAGTGAAGAACCGTACGCAGGCGATAGCACACCGGATAGAGACGGCAGGCATCAAACGTAAGGTGGGCACCAACCAGGTAAAGGCAATCCGGGTACTACTCACCGGAAGCAACAAGAACATGAAACAAATGGAAGCGGACGGGCGACTGGACGACTGGTGCAACGACAACCTGAAATGGCTCCGGGAAACATACGGGGAGCGGAACATCGTGTCGGCAGTCCTGCACATGGACGAGAAGACGCCGCACATACACGCCACCATTGTACCGATAGTGACCGGGGAGCGCAGGAAAGCCAGACAAGACAAACAGAACGGGAAGAAGAAGTACAGAAAGAAGAACACGCAGGATGTGCGGCTGTGCGCCGATGACGTCATGGCAAGGCACAAGCTGAAACACTATCAGGACACCTACGCACAAGCCATGAGCAAATACGGCTTGCAAAGAGGAATAGACGGTTCACTGGCAAAACACATCTCCACCATGCAATACTACAAGGAACTGGTAGAGCAACAAGACAGCCTGCAGGAGAACATAGAAACCCTGCTGGGGCTGGAAGAGGAAGCGCAGAAGAAGCTGAAAAAGGTCAAGGGGGAAATCAACGTGCAGAAGATGAAGGGTGCGGCGGTGAACCCCCCCCCAGCCATAGCGGACGGGGTAAGTTCTCTTTTGGGCGGCAGCAAGGTCAAGAGGCTGGAAGCGGAGAATGAGGGGTTGAAGCAGGACATAGCCAATCTGCAAAGACAAGTACAAGCCGAACAGAGGGAAAAGAATAAATACATATAATCAAAGAGAAATGAAAGGATAATATTTCTACAAAATACGAATGTATTTAATTGTATATCTGCTTATTATATAAATCAGTTCATTTTCTTATACATTCTTGTAAAAGTCCATTTATACCCTTATTTGAATCATTTTTGTTACTTGTTTTGATACTTATATCAAAGCTATTTTCTATCTTTGCATCAGGATATAAATAACTGAAGCATAATGGGTAGAAGAAAGCAGTCAAAAGTAGATAAAAGTCCGTTCAAGTTGCGTAGAAGAAAACTCTCGGACGGTCGTGAATCCCTTTTTATAGACCGTACTGTTGACGGCAAGCACGAATACGAGTTCCTTAAACTGTATCTTGTGCCGGAAACATCCGTCAAGGCGAAACGTGAGAACGCGAAGACACTCCGTCAGGCGGAGGAGATTATTCTCGCCAAGACCGAAGACATGGTTGATGACAAGGCGCGGGAGGAAGCGGCCAAAGACAAATCCAAAATGCCGCTGTCCGATTTTATAGACTTGCTGATGGAGGAATACAAGCAACGGGGGCAGCCTTCATATCGGCATTTAAGGGCATCACGTACCAAGTTCGAGAAGTTCTATCCCGGTGCAAGGCTTTGTGACATGGACAAGAAATTCTGTACCGATTATGCCGAGTGGCTGAAATCCGAGCCTCTCACTCCGCAGGGAAAGCCGCTTGCCCAAGCCACAGCCTGTTCTTGTTTCTGGATTCTCGGCATCATCCTGTCTGCGGCATGGCAGAGAGGATATATAAAGAACAATCCCTGGAAGTTGTTGAGTTTCCAAGAAAAGATAGCGAGACCGGAGAGCAAACGTGAGTTTCTGACCCTTGATGAAGTCCGCAAGCTGGAGAATACCCCTTATGTAAAGGAGAATATACGCATGGCATTCCTGTTTGCCTGCTATTGCGGGTTGCGTGTAGGTGACGTTACGAATTTGTGCTGGAAAGACATATCGGTCAACGGCGGACGGCACTTTGTATCGGTAGTAATGCAAAAAAACTCCAAACCCATATCGCTTCCGCTTCCTGCCAAAGCATTGTCGTGGCTTCCTGAGCGCAGAGAACCGGAGTCTTCCGTATTCTCGCTTCCGTCACATAGCGTCCTACGGAAGCATTTACAGAAATGGGCGGAACAGGCCGGACTGGGCAAACATCTTCATTTCCACCTGAGCCGCCATACCTATGGCACGATGCTGATAACCGCAGGGGTTGACCTTTATACCGCAAGCAAGATGATGGGACATGCCGATGTACGTCCCACACAAATCTACGCCAAAATCATAGACAAGAAAAAAGAGGAAGCGGTTTCATTGATAGATAAAGCATTTTAGATATGACAGCAAACAAGAAATCAAGCAAACTGAAAGAGCCTGTAAGAGTGCGCACCAAGAAACTTGCTGACGGCTCTGAATCGTACTACCTTGACATCTATGTCAACGGCAAACGGAGTTATGAGTTTCTGAAAATGTACCACTTGCCGGAAGTAAACGCAAGGGTCAGGGAGCAGAACCGCGCCACCCGTGAAGCAGTCGAGGCCATCAAGTCTCAACGTATCATCGAGATTACAAACTCCAAAGCCGGAATCAAGAGCAAATCAGCGTGGCAGAAACTCACGCTGGCGGACTGGCTGGAAAAATTCTATGCCATTCAGGAGCACAAAGGAATCAAGCATGTCGAGAAACTGGGAAGCATCATAAAAATCATCAACCAATATGGCAAAAGCACAAGGATGGGTGACATTGACAAGAAATGGGTACTCGGCTTCATTGACTGGATCCAGCACACTTATACAGGCAGGCATGGTAAACCGCTTGAACAGGGAACTGTCGTGTCTTACATTTCCCAACTCTCCATAGCCCTGAACGCCGCAGTCAGGGCAGAGTGGCTGGACGAGAATCCGTTCATGTTGTTGTCCGCTTCGGAGCGGGTCAAGAAGCCGGAGTCGAAACGCCAGTTCCTTACCATTGAGGAAGTGAAACTTCTTATCGCTACGGAATGCCGCAACAAGACTGTCAAGCAAGCCTACCTGTTCTCATGCTACTGCGGGCTGCGCCTGAGCGACATGGAAACTCTTTGCTGGAAAGATATTATTTGCAATGACGGCAGGTATATGATTGCCACCGTGCAGCAGAAGACATCTACGCCCATTTATACGCCGCTCTCGCAAAATGCCGTCAAGTGGCTGCCTGAACGAAAGCCTGATAATAATGATGAAACACTTGTGTTTGCAGAACTGCCATCACGACCCACAACCAACAAGATACTCAAACAATGGGTGGAAAAGGCGGGCATTGACAAGAAAATCACCTACCACACAAGCCGTCATACCTTCGGAACGATGATGATGACCGTTGGAGCCGACCTTTATACCACCTGCAAGCTGATGGGTCATGCCGATGTGCGCACAACGCAGATTTACGCCAAAATTGTCGACAGCAAGAAGATTGAAGCGGTGGATATGGTGGACAGGATGTTTGAGCGGGAAGAAGCCACAGATTAGAACAAGAGAATCTTGGATTCATCTAAAAATGAGATTGCTGTATTATTGTGTAATATAAATTTTGAGATTTATGCGTTGCGTCTAAACAAATTGAGATTAGTGCTATTTTTAACTGAATATATTTTGAGATTCGTGCAGCGCATATTATCTTTGCCATCAATAAAAGTCAATCTATGATATTCAAAAGGAAAATTTACGATGAACTTCTGCGATGGAAGCGGACAGATGAGGGCAGAACAGCCGTGCTGATACAGGGTGCAAGGCGTGTCGGGAAGTCCACCGTTGCTGAAGAATTTGCGACAAACGAATACGACACCCATATATTGGTGGATTTTGCCGCATGTTCCTCCGAAATCCGCGACTTGTTCAATGATGTATCTGACCTTAACCGTATTTTCATGCGGCTGCAACTGGAGTACGGTATAGAATTGAAAGAACGCAAGTCCGCCATAATCTTCGATGAAGTCCAACTTGCGCCTAAAGCAAGGCAGGCAATCAAATATCTTGTAAAAGACGGAAGATATGATTACATAGAAACAGGTTCGCTGATTTCAATCCGCAAGAACGTCAAGGATATTCTTATTCCAAGCGAGGAAGTCAAAGTCCATATGTTTCCGATGGACTATGAAGAGTTCAAGTGGGCGTTGGGAGATACCGCAACGATAAAGTTGCTCCAAAGTTGTTTCCACAACAGGACTTCTTTGGGTGATGCCACGAACCGTAAGTTGATGCGTGATTTCCGCTTGTATATGCTTATCGGCGGTATGCCGCAGGCTGTGGCCTCCTATCTTGACACCAACAATCTTGAAAAGGTAGACAGTGTGAAACGTTCCATCATAACATTGTATGAAGACGATTTCAATAAAATTGATCCGACCGGCAATGCTTCCAAGATGTTCCATCAGATTCCGGCACAGCTGACAAGCAACGCCAACAGGTATCTGGCATGGAGCGCGACAGATGGCAAACGTAATTCCGAACTGGCTGAAATCATTTCAGAAATCAAGGAATCAATGGTGGTCAACATGGCTTATCATGCCAATGATCCGGGTGCGGGGATGGCATTACATCAAGCTCCGGACAAATACAAGATGTTCGTTGGCGACACTGGTTTGTTCGTCACTCTTGCATTTTGGGATAAGAAGTTCACCGACAACACGATTTATCATAAGCTTCTCAGTGACAAACTGAGCGCGGATTTAGGGTATGTCTATGAGAATGTCATCGCCCAGATGTTGAAAGCCACCGGACATGAGTTGTACTATTACACATTTCCCACAGAAAGCGGAAAGCATAACTACGAAGTGGATTTTCTGATAGCCGAAGTCGACAAGGTAAGTCCCATCGAGGTGAAATCATCCGGCTATAAGGCACATGCTTCCTTGGATGCCTTTTGCAGAAAATTCTCGGCACGGATAAAAAACAAATATCTGGTTTATACGAAAGATATGCGTAAGGAAGAAGACATACTGTATCTTCCGGCATATATGACAATGTTTCTATGATTATGAGTGGTACGCTATCAAATATTTCACAACGGTTGCACGAAGTGAACATGCTTCTCTCCACTTGCGAGCAAGGTTCACTTTCTTTTGGCCAAGCCCTATTGTTATCCCTGTTTTACCGGGACTTCAGCGAGACGAACACGGTTGTAGAAGAAGCGGAATCATTGGCGGAAAAGGACGCGGATCAGCTTCTGAAATTTTCATCCTCCCTTTTTTCGGAGAGTGGAACATACCTGTCCCTTGACAGGAAGCCATTGCAGGCTGTGGACTTTGAAACCCTTTTTGAAGAATACCTGAAACCGTTTGAACTCCGCTATGAGGAAGCGAAAGCCGCCGCCACTGAACTCTGGCGCAAATATTCGGCACTGAGCAACCGTCTGGATTTCCTGCCGTTGGATTCGGAGGAATACATGAAGCTGTCCGATGAATGCGATGCCAAGAAAGCGGAGTACGACACGGCTCACGCACAAACCGACCATTTATATAACGAGTGGCAGCAGGAGCGCGACAGGTATTTCTGCGTATATTGTTTCAAGCCGATGTTTCTTGACGTGCTGGTGGAACGCCTGCATGGTATCGCCGGAAGCATCCTGTCTGACATCAACCGGATGAAGGAGGGCAAGCCATGAGCCGTGCAAGTCTGTTGCAGGAAACGGCCTTATGGATGGACACCGTTAACCTTGCCCTGTGCCTGTTCATCTACGAAGTATGCAATGACTGCCAATTTGAGTTTGCATCGGGAAGCGACTTCGTTAATTTCATGAACCTGAAGCCGACCTCACGCCCCGTTACCGTCCGTCCGAAAGAAAACCTGCGTGTCTGCTACATGGTGTTCTCCGTGTCACAGGCCATCAGGCCGCGTGAACGCGGCAGACTTTGGGCGGAAGGGTTCCTGAAGCATTGCGGCATATCCAAGTCCTACTATGACAAACACCGCAGCGATGTCTGCGGCAAAGGGGCGACAGAAGAGAACCGGAATTTCCGTAAAGCCATCGACAAGGCCATCGAAAATGCAAGACGGCTGAATAACACCCCATAGCTGCCCGCCGTTTCCCCATTCGACAAAATATATTTTCATTATACCCATGCGCTATACCGCTCACACACAACGGTATAGCGCATTTCCTTTTTGTACACTTTCCCCATTTGTTCCCCATTGGGCCACTTCGAGTCAAACTTAACTTTGCATCGGAAACAGAAGAAAACTATAGGCTGACAAACAGCAGGTTCCGGTTTCCCAATGGTACAAGTAACAATTATAAAACGAATGAATATGGAAAGTGAACGCAATTTAATGACCACCACCGAAGCAGCCCGGTACCTCGGACTGAAACCCAGTTATCTCTACAAGATGATGATGCGCCGTGCAATCCCTTACTATAAGCCGGGAGGAAAACTTTGCTTCTTCGCCAAGGAAGACCTTGACGCTTGGATGAAACGGGTACGGGTGAAGTCGCAGGAGGAAATCGACAGCGAGGCTGCACGCTATCTGGCTGCTCATGAGAAAAACAAATGATTTACCAATCTTTTATAAAACAACCGTTATGGACAATTTTAAAAACATGGAGCCGGGTATCAAGGATACTGCGGCTTTTGATTCCGCGAACAAGGAATCCAAGAAGAAGGAAAGCAGACCCGTTATCAGCGCAAAGGCACAGACCATCTTGGAGTTCTTGCGCAACTGCACCCCTTATGAAGCCGATTCCATCCGTGGAATGGTTGGCTACGGCACGGGAAAAGGTGACATCGGCACGATTGAAGCAACCGATATGCTGGCAGTCAACCGTTTCCTCAATCACGGGCTTACCAAAGAAAATGGTACGAGCAGCGAGGCTGTCATGAAACACCGTCAAGAACGTGCCCAAAAGTTGATGGAGGCGGTCAAGGGATTTGTGGATATAAGCCAGCTTTGCCGCATCAGTGTCGCGCTGATGAAAATCTCTTCCGACTTCAAGGCTGTGGAGGATGCGCGAGGGCACCTGCAATCGCAATCCGTCGCTAATGGAAACCGAAACTGATGTCAAACTGGAACGGGATATCGGATAACACAGGAACGGACAAGTTAAACTTTCACGCATGGGATGTCTGGAAACGGCCATAGGACTTTCCGATATTCCGTTCCCATAACTTTTATCAAACGATGCAAGAAAATACAAAGGACAAGGAAAAATACAATTTCTTGCGCCCGACAGGGATTGAAACATTTGCGTTCATATTCTCCGCAGGTGCATTGCAATGGCTGCACGGAACAACAACCGATGATGACGGCAGGGAAATCGGCAACTTCACTTTGTTTGGCGACCTCTTGGCAAGGATGGCTCTTGCGGACGGCACGTCCAAAGGTTTCCACCGACCGCTTATGCTTTCAGTCGGTCAGGCGCAGTATTCCGAAGAACAGCTTTCAACCCATTGGAACATGGGCAGGAAGCGCATACGCCGCCTGTTGGACGGACTTGAAAGGCTGGAACTCATAGACACCTGCCGTTCAAGGGTAGCGTCAGTTATGACATTTCCATGCCTGTTGCAATGGATGGCAAAGGATGGCAGCGTGGTTTCCAACCCATTCATCCACAAACAAAGGGAAAGGATAGAACCGTTCTGAATGGCTGTAAACGGGCAGACTGGCTGATTTCTCGCTTTCCTGTTGTTCCCTAATCTGGCAAGCCATCCGGTACAAACAAGGCTTACCAATGGCAAACGTGAGGGAGGTATGGCGTGAAGCGTCAGCGTTCAGTTTCGAGATATGCCGAGGTATTACCGCCTTCGGACAGTAAAACCCCGACACTCTCGCAACGGTCTGAAAGCCCGTTGTTCTTGCCGCTCGCAGGCTCGCACCATCCCTTTTGTAAATACCGTTTTACGACTATTTTAGCGACATTAGTTATGGCACATGAAGAAGATACTCCCAAGCAGCAATCCGGGCAGGAGAAGCCTGTTGTAAGGCGTGACAAGGTGGTTGTCACCAAAGTAACCTCCCAAGAACTTTCTATAATAAAAAGTAATGCGGAGCAATGCGGCATGACACGCAGCGACTTCATCCGTGCAAGGTCACTCGGCTACAAGCCAAGACAGCGGCTCTCAGACACGGAACTGGACGGATTGAGGCAGCTTGCAACTTGTAGGACGGACATGGTGAACTTCGCCAACGCCCTGCACGGATTGACCGACAACGAGAAGATAAAACTTTTCCGGCACCAGCCGACCATGCTTGACTGGTACGAGAAAGTGGCGTATGTCACGAACAGTGTCACCGACTTTTTGCAGTCCGCGCAGACGGTCAACAGTTATCCGGCAGGAACAACAAACGAAGAAGCAAAGGAGGAGGGCGCATGATAGCCAAGGCAAAGGCCGTAGCCCACGGCATAAGGGCGATGCTGTATGTGTCGGGAGAATCGAGGAACAAGAAACATCCAGAAAAGATTACCCGTGTATGCGACAACTTCATGCCGCAGGGAATGGACGCGACAGGCATTTTTACGGAAATGAAGTTTGCCACGATGAACCATCCGAATATCAAGAACAACGTCATCCGCATGGAGATAAGCCCGGCGATGGAGCATACCGAGAACTTCACTTTGGACGATTGGCGGCAACTGTGGCAGGACTTCGCCGCCGCTTTCGACATTCAAGAAATCCGCGACAAGGACGGCAAGGTGGTTTCCATGCAGACGAACATATCAGGCAGCAAGTCCTCCATATGGCTGCATGAGGAATCCAACAGCGGAATACCGCATCTTCATGCCATCGTCAGCCGCGTGGACGAGAAAGGGAACATCAACAACGACCACGCCATACACCTACGCGCACAACGGGCGGCGGAAATGATAGCCCGGCAAAGGGGATGGACTACGGCGCAGCACATCCATGAAACCAACATCCCGAAAGTCAGTGCTGACTGCATGGAAGCCTTGCGTGAGCTTGACAAGTGGTCATGGGACGGCTACCTAGAAAGGCTTACCGCCAAAGGCTATGAGCTATATTTGCGCAAGGACAAAAAGGATGTAATACGTGGCTATGTACTTCTCAAAGGTAACACGAAGTTCAAAGCATCGGAACTTGGAAAGGGGCGCAACCTGACCGCATCCCGTATCAAACAGACATGGGAAAAGTTACATTCCGACAAGACGCAACAAGTCCGTCCGGCTACCAAACAACCGGTTGTATCTACACCGAAGCCGTCCGTTCCCAATGGTACGCGACAAAAGCCACAGCCTGTTATACGGCAGAACAATCCGATATTCGAGAACTACACGACCTATAAGCCGAACAGTCAGCCTACGGAGTTTGAGCATGACGGCAAGACCTACAATCGTTATCTCCCGGACAAGGTACTTGACTTCTTCAATGATGAGTTCGACTACCGGGAACTGGCCAACTGGCAAGACTTGCAGAACTTGGCGATGGCTTACTTCACCTTGATAACATCACCCTATGAGGTGACATCGGGCGGCGGTGGCGGCGGTTCACAGTCAGACTTGAAATGGGGACGCGATCCGAAAGAGGACGAGATTGAGTTTGCCCGAAGATGTGCACAAGCCGCTTCAAACAGAATCGGCAGGCATTCCAAAGGCGGAATAAAACGCAAATGACAACCTAAAAAACAGCAATGCAATGAAACAACCAGATACGGCGGCTCTCCGAGAGCGGCTTGCCAATTATACACCCGAAGATGAGTTGGAACAGGACAAACAGGAACTTGAAGGACTGCTTCAGGAAGTCAATTACCAGCTAATCGAGCTTCGCAATCTGCTGAAAGAAGTCAATGCGCTCAAAGAAGAATTGCACGGCATACACGGCAGTTTGAAGCATACCGTCCAACGGGAGCGGACAGCTTTTAATGCCTTGGTTGCGGCAAAGGACAGTGCGGACAATATCGTAAACGGCATCAACCGTGCCATTGTCAAGGCGGAACAGCACACCGTCATCCGTGCAGAAATCGGCACCGATGAAATGGAGAAAGTGCATCAATGCACAGTCCAACACATCAAGGCCGAAAAAGAACTGTTGGAGAAGCACAGCGTTAAAATGGCCAAACACCTCCAAAGCAATGAAGGAATTTGGCTCTCTACATATTGGTTTACTTTTTTTGTAATTATACAGTTCATTTTCTGCTTAGCTGTAGGCATATGGGCTTGGTTAAAATGAAAGAACTTCAAAATATGGTAATATATGGAAAGCATAGAAATTGCCATTGTAGTTGCTATAAATTGGAGCATATAGAACTACCATCTGATTCATTTTCAAATTTTACCGTCTTAATAAGATTAGCCCAATCTCTAAACTTCATTTCTGGTAAATTTCCATAATATTGCTGCGTAATTTTTATCGCTTCTAAAGTATGCGGAGTTTCTGTATCAAGAAGTGGTCGTAACTTTTTTAAAAGACCATTATCCGTTATCTTCAGAATCTTGCCATTGCTTGGAATGCCATATCTTGATGTGGAATCGTTTGTTGGTTTCCCGAAAAAGGAATCAATATTACGAAAAAATGACACAATATCTTTCCTTTTAAAAAGAACAGGTGTGTCTCCATTTTTGAGATTCTTCTTTAGAAATTCCCCTGAAACGACCTCTTCTTGAAAGAAACTACGAGAATAAAAAGAAACACTTTTCCTCTCGTTCAAACGTTGTTTCGCAATATGATGATTCCAGCAAACAAGTACATCATTAATTCTATCATAACCTAAAAACACAAACGGGATGATAGAATGTTTTATCTCATCAAAATCTTCCTTTACAGGTAATTGTGCCCTTGTAGTATCTGGTCTTGTTTTGAAATAAGCCGATGATAAATTCTTTACATAAACATAGTAATCTTTTCCTCCAATTTCCATCAAGAAAGGTTGTATCCCTTTTTTGTAAATGAAATCAGGTGCTGTCTCAAGTACATTTAACATAAGTTGCAGCAATGTTTCAGGTAAGACTTTTTCCGTTCTCATATCTTATAGACTTTTTATCAGTTTGCTATTGGGAAAAATTTCAGATGGTACACCAAGTGGAGTGACTTTTGACAAATCACAGTCATAATGAATATCAGAAATTTCTGCTGGTATTGAACTATTGTCAAGAGACGGAATATCCTTGCAATTATATTTTTGATATGTGTCACATGCTAATGCGTAATCAAAACAATACTCGCAGGCTTTTTCGAAATCCGACCCTAGTGTTTTTGAAATCATATCAGCAAGTTGAAAACGAAGTTCTGCATTCTCTAAGTTTGGTTCAATAGCATCCATTAAATCCAAAACCGTTTTTCCAACTCCAGATTGTTGTACACATAATGACGCTATTACAACAATCGAACTTTCATTTGGTGTTAGTTGATTATGCGAGAATCTGTGTACCCTATTAATACGAGAAGTACTTTTCACTTCCAGTTTGTCTGTCCCATCATTAAAGTCAAAAATATCTGAGGTAGTCGTATGCCATGACTTTACAAGGTAGCTTGGGTTAGATGAGTGCTCTATAACGAATAACTCTGCCCATAATCCTTGTATAGTTTTTATCGGAGGTCTCGAAAAACGCCTAAAAAGTTCTACAAGTTTCTGAATTTCATTTAATAAATCCTGTTGGCTTGGGAAATCGCCAAGCTTTTCAAGGACAATACACACGACATCTAAAAAATACTCTATATAATCTATCTGTTTTGATTTTAGCGTGATAACTGTATAATAGTTTTCATTTACAAATTTTGATTCAGTATCTTTTTTAAGCCGACATAATTCATTGAACTGAACAGTGATAAGTTCGAGGTTAATATTGGGTGCATTATCTGTAATTGAACTTCTTATAAAGAACATAGGACGATCATCGATTCCAACACCAAGTTTATGTGTCTTAGAGAATGGCACATTTATCACTGTATAGCAGTTGGCAGATTGAGAATGGCTGCCCATCAGTTTTTTATATTGTTGATATATTGATTTTCTCATCATTTAACCTTCTGTTTCAACATAGTTAATAGCAAAATCTTCTGGATAATAAATCGCTAATGTATATGCTTCTCTGCCAGACCAAATAACAGAGTCACATTTGAGTTTTACTTTGTGAATCTGTATGGTTAATGAATCTTCAAATTTAATCGCAGCATCTCCTGGATATACGGAACTTGATGTCGTTGAACGCCCCGAATGCAAATTTACAAGGCGTTGCGTGTCCTCATTGAATGCACGTAAACGAGCTTCTCTACTTGCATATGCCATATGTATTATATATCCATGTGTCAAAGGTGTATTAGTTTTGGTACTCAAATATTTGACATATCTTAGTGTTGCTTGTTTTCGTGCAGCATCTGGCATATTCTGAAATTTAAACTCTGTCAAGAATTCAATAAATTCCTGAATAGGTACTTTTATATATGCATGGTTTCTATCTTCTGTTCCGTAATCTTTAAAAAGTTTCCATTCTTGATGGGAAGTAAGAAAACTTTCAACGAACGAAATATTTTCAGGGATAGCCTGAAAAGCATTCATTTTACGCCAACCTGACAACTTCGTAGTTACGGTATCTTTTGAAAGAATATTCTTTCTTGTTGCGTTCAGCCTATTAGATATTAAGAGTAGTCTTTCTACATCTTCAAGACTCTTGTTCTCAAGCAACCAATTACGCATTTCCTCCTCATGTTCAACATATTCTCTATACTCAATGATAACTTCATAAGGCAAGAAAACACGACACGACCAAAGATAATTCTTTTTGTAACCAAAGAAACGGCATCTTTGCTGAATCGTATCTGCAGTAGATTTTCCTACACTATAGCGAGGCATATATGTAACAGCAAGGTGTTCAACCGTAAAGCCACGGTTCAACATATCTGCGCCAACCAATATGTGAGAACAACTCCCAGACCAATCTATTTCCTTGTTTTCTCCTTGTCTTTTATTTCTACTAATTACAAGCTCAATGTTCGTATCAAGAATGATATCATAAACATAATGCCATATTTCTTCAAAAGATGGATATGGTTCATTGTATTTTTCATACAAACGAATAGCTTCTACATAATTTTCATGAAATGAACTTCGGAGTTCCTGATAAGCCGGATCTGATTCTCCATATGCCAACATATTTGCCCAAGCATCTATCAAGTTTTTTATCCATCCATAAAATTTTTGACTTGCATCTTGTTCTCTGTCTGCATGTACCATCATAGACAAGAATGATTCTTTCTGTTTGATATATACAATGATTGCCACGCCCATAATATGAAGTTGCAATGCATTTATCAAAGAGTCCGGACAGTTTGTCAAGTCATTGTGTTTTGAATGGTATACTTGATCCTGCTTTATGGTTATTATCAAGCCTGGCTCATCTACAAAAAAGGTTTTACCACCTGTATATCCTTTCCCTGGTGTTAATACTGTGTGATTTTTAGGTGAAAGCAAATCCATGATACTTATTAGTAGTGGACCTTGAGGTGTTGCCGTGTATTGCACATAGGAGTGATTTTCCAATGCGCTACGGAGTTTCAGAATACTACTGTAAGTCGTTGTATATTCATCATCTTCCCACTCCTCTGATTTGCTGTTTTTATAGGCGTAGCCATTTAAACTGGCTTGGTCTGCTTCATCATCAATGATAAGAACCCCAGATTTAGCAATTGTGTTCTTTAATTGAATATTATTGAACATTGTCGCCAGTTCAGTAATGTACTTGTGATGTTTTAGAACAGTTATCAAAATCGTAGGCTTAGTGCTCATGGAAAGAGCATTGCGAATACGTTGCGAGTCATCTTTTGTAGGATTCTCAAACAACTTATAGTGTTTGGCATTTACACTGCCATTGATTAAATCAGTTCTTAATCGTTTTGTTGTTTGAGAAAGAAGATTATTCTTTGTCCCTGCAAAATATATAATAATCCTATAGCCGTTGTCATGTGCAAGTGCAGACAGTGTCGTAAATGACATCGTTTTACCACTTTGAACATATCCGACCACTAGATTTGTTATAGATTGACTTTCTCGTTTATTAGGATTTGTACACTTGGATAATATATCTATTGTTTCTTTTTGAAGCACGTCAATCCCTTCACTATCTACTTTAGCTTTTAATCTCGATAGCAAGTCAATGGTCATTTCTCCAATAATTGGAGTAAAACCTTCTTTTTTATTTTGTAAAATTTCTATTTCCATTACATCTGTAATATACCTTGGTTAAATAAGATTCTGACATTGGAAGCATATTTCGTTCCTCTGTCTGGTGCCATAATCTCAGCCAGTGTTAATGCCTTAAAAATAGTGACTATTGGCGTATAGTCTTGCCCCTTTTTGAACTGATCAAAGCGAGTAAAGAAAGGATGGGCGAGATTTATTTTACATACTATAGGCGCAGCTTCGGATTCTGTGTTTTCTTCATCGGGATTCATAACAACAGAATATAAAGAATCGGCCTCGGTTTCTGTCACAAGTTCTATTTTTAGGATATAGTTTTTCCCATTATATTGGAATGTTTCACTACAACTATCAAGAGCTTCTGCCTTTATGATCTTTTCTTCATTTTTTTGGATATACTGAGTATTGTTTACATTGCTTTCTACAGCACTAACTTGTCTCGAAAGTTGTTTCGGCTTTGACTTTTTTTCCAAATCTTTTTTTATGGTCTTGGATATCTTTTCATAATGCTCTTTCCCTCTCTGTCTATAGTTGTCAGTTTGACTAAGGAGGCTTGGTTCATCTGCTTTTAGTTCATCTCTAATGCCTTCCATGAGCATATATAAGTCTTCTTCCTCTCTGAAACCATTTTTATTGAAAGAAACTTCAAAACCTTCTAGCTCTAACTCTCCAAAGAGCCTCCTATATCTAAAACTACCAGATTGTCCAAAAAGTACTGAAGGAAAATATCGTTCATCTCCACCTCCAACAATTACTCTACCACGCCGCATTAGTACTAATCCATTTGCTCCATTTTGAATCTTATCTAAAATAGCAATGAATCCTTTTGCTTTATAACCATCTATTTCAAAATCGATTTCTTTTTTCCAGAGGATATTTTCTCCATCTGGTGTCTTGTAAAAAGGTGCTTTTAGTATATTATAATTAGGTGCTTCCAACAGAGTCTCGTTGACAAATATCTCCACTTCGCCACTGCGTAAAAAATTACGGTAAATGCTTGACAGATGCCTCTTGATTTTATCCATCTGCATTGGTTTTGGCGCATTCTCGGATAAGTCTGTTAAAATTATTTCAGTATAATGAGAATCTTTCATTTTGGGCTGCTCTATTACAACAAGTTCCTCTCTTTCTTCTGCAGTGACTTTTCCCAAATCAAATTCTGTGAATCTTTCAACCATCTCTCCAAGAGCTTTTGTACGAACGCTCCACTTGTTCGAAAGCCATACAGAAGCTGTTTTCATTCCCATTCCAAACTCATTTAGCCCTGTGTCATCCAGAGGTATATGTGCAGGTTCAAAGGCCCTCTCATAATTTTGGGCGTCTATTCCTGCAGCATTGTCACAAATAGAAATGCTTCTATTTGTCCAATCTATAGTTATATGTACCTTTAATTTATAGTTACTGCCATCAGTTTCTAATAACTCTTTTTTGTGGTCGATAAAACTTTGGACGGCATTGTCTACATATTCTCCTAGCGTATTTGAGACTGTGTTGTTAAGATTCCTAAATGTATTGTATACATTCGGTTTCAACGCGATGGAAACTCTTTCTATTTGTTTCATGATAAGCGAATCAAGTTTTCTGCAATACGTTTCACGACTTCCACATTTACAGCATTCCCGAAAGCTTTAAAAGCACTGGCAATCGTATCAGGATATTCTTTTAAATCACCCATACACTGGAGTCGTGCACCTTCTTTTCTTGTCATATATCGACCTTGTTCTCCATTGGGAGTGACAATCCAAGGGATAATTGGAATTTGGGTCGTAGTAAGTACAAGTGCTGGAGAATATGTAGGCCGTTTTACTCTTATCCCGGATGGCCGGAATTGCACAATCTTTGTGTATAGATTAGGGTGTTCCTCGGCTCCACAATTCCATTCAAACTTTTGATGACTATTCTCAAAACCTGGCTTTCGAATATCTGCTATCCATTCATCAATCCAAGATTTATTCTCTTGATAAAATTTACGATTCAACCTAATAAACATTTTCTTCCAATCAGGGAACTGTCTTGCTTTTCCTTTGGGTTTACCTTGTGCATAAACAGGTAATTTTAGCAAATAATCATCCTTTGAGTTTCCGGTAATTTCTTCTCCAAATTTACCTTTCTTTCCTCTTAGTTGTTGGTTTTGTTGATAATAAGGTGCCGCACCCTCATAGTTGTATGTGGCACCAAATTCCATTGCCCATATAGGAAATGTTGGAAGTTGACATTTATTCTCATTGAGTAAATCTAAGAACTTCTGCCATGCAGCCATATGATCTTTAGTTATTTGGCGCAAAGACATATAGTCTGAATCGTCAGGAACAAGGATATCATTGATATTGCATTCCGGCCTCTCCGTATGTTCTGGGAAATTAAATCCTACTAATCCTCCTTTTGATTTAAGCCTGCCAACTATGTATATTCTTGTCCTATGCTGTGGAATACCAAAATAATGCGGAGAAATAATGTCATCTTGAATATCATAAAGTTGTGACAACGTACTATAAATCACTTTATATGTATTTTTGTTGTCGTGAGACTTCAAATTTGGTACATTTTCAAGAAACACAAATTCTGGTTTTTTGCATTCCAATATTTCCCATATTTTATAGAAAAGGTTTCCTCTTCTTTTTTGGTCATCAAATCCTTGTTGCTTCCCTGCTTGCGAGAAAGGTTGACAGGGAAAACCAGCGCAAAGGATATCGTGGTCTGGGATATCTTTTGTTATATCTATTTCATTGATGTCGCCACTGCATTTCATGCCAAAATTTCGTTCGTATAAAGACTGAAGTTCTGGTTGAATCTCGCTAGCAAAAACACATTCGCAACCCAATTTCTCTAAGGCTAAATGAAATCCGCCTAATCCGGCGAACAAGTCTATGAATTTTAGTTTTGCCATTATAATTTCCTTTTTACTCCTTGCGTTTGCACTGTATCTCGCAATAAATCTTGAATTGTTACTCCCAAATGTTGTGCTATTTGGATAAGCGTTTCCAAAGGTGGTTGAGATGTATTAGTACACCACTTTGAAACAGTTGAAGGGTTAACACCCAGTTGTTCTGCCAACCATTTGCTTGTGCGTTTTTGCTCTACAAGAACCAACTTTAAACGATTTATATCTCCCATCTTTATAATTTTTGCTCCAAAGATAATGAATATTTATCACTTAAATTCCTGTTGGTAACTTTTTAACATGTTGTAATCGTCATAAAAACGAAATGGATTTGCGAGTGAGTATATAATATTAGTTTGTTATTGTATTGTTACCCAAGATAATACTTATTAGACTATATATTTAATTATAAGATAGTTAAGTTGTATATTTATCTTGGAGGGAACAGACAAAAATGGAGAACCGCCACAACAGCGAGATAAACA
>ERZ779902.441-NODE-441-length-18413-cov-2.572611_pt1 | contig 18413 bp, 6 predicted proteins | sample MGYA00511350_ERZ779902 | MGnify/ENA primary metagenome ERZ779902 (study PRJEB29588, sample SAMEA2146908) | human gut metagenome | biome: human gut; feature: human-associated habitat; material: faeces | place: Denmark | collected 2008/2010 ...
GGCGGCAAAGTCACCAACTTTTTTAAAGAAAACCGGAAGGTGTATATCAGTGTAGCAGTTCTGATCGGATTGATGTTTCTGATCATAACGAATGTCACGTCTTGCTCTGCAGTGTTTTTACAAAATGTGATCACTTACACAGGAACCAGTTATCTGTCATCGGATCAGGCAATCCGGGAAGCGGAACTGTATTACACACAGCTGGAAGCTAATCTGCAGGAGCGGATCAACAACATGGAATCTGAAGAACCGGGACATGAGGAATACCGATATGATATCGGACCTATTGAGCATGATCCGTTTATTCTGATCAGTTATCTGTCTGCAAAGTATGAAGAATTTACTTTTGAACAGGTCAAGCCGGAGCTGGATGCCTTGTTTGCAGAGCAATATCATCTGACTACTGAAGCAGTCAATGAGACTGTAACGGAGACAGCAACAGTAAGAGTTGGAGAATCTTTGGGACAGGTTGTGACCAGTGGGTATTGTAACTGCCCAATTTGTTGTGGTATTTGGAGCGGAGGACCGACTGCCAGTGGAGCATATCCAACTGCCAATCATACCTTAGCGGTAGATGCTTCCAATCCGTTTGTACCAATGGGAACAAAGGTAGTTATGAATGGTGTCGAATATACCGTAGAAGATACCGGAGCTTTCGCAAGATACGGTGTACAGTTTGATGTCTATTATGACAGTCATGCGGCAGCATCTGCACATGGACATCAAACATGGGAATGTTATCTGGCAGATGATAATGGAAGCAATGAAGTGGAAGTGACCAGGACAAGAGATGTAGATGTGCTGAATGTCACCTTAAATAGTGGAAACCTGATGTCAATCTGTCAGGACAGGTTGGGATTTTTCCAGAAAGAACTGTTCAGTGCCTACAACGATACAAAAGGCAACTTGCAGATGTTTGCAACACCGGTTGATTTTAACTGGTATTCCAGTGTGACCAGCTATTATGGATACAGGATTCATCCAATATCAGGAGCAAATCAGCTTCATAATGGTATGGATATCGGAGCACCGGAAGGGACAAAAGTAATGGCAGGGCTGACCGGAACGGTTACAACTTCTGCTTATAACGACAGCTATGGCAATTATGTTGTGATCAAGGACAGTAAAGGCTATGAACTGCGGTATGCACATTTAAGCAGCCGGAGTGTATCTGCAGGAGCATCCGTCACGAAAGGTGATGAGATAGGTCTTGTAGGAAATACTGGAAATTCCACAGGAAGCCATCTTCATATTGAACTTCTGAAAAATGGAGAGCGGTTAAACCCGATCTTTTATCTGGAAACAGGAGAAGGGGCAGGATTTGGCGGCAATGAATATACCAGTGAAGCAGCACAGCGTTTGTTAAATGAAGCAGCGAGATATCTTGGGACACCGTATGTGTGGGGTGGATATTCGCCAAGTGGATTTGACTGTTCTGGATTCGTAAGTTACTGCCTGACACATTCAGGTGTAAGGAATACAGGAAGATTAACGGCACAGGGATTGTATGACATTTGTACGCCGGTATCTCAGTCAGAAGCACAGCCAGGAGATCTGATCTTCTTTACAGGTACTTACGATGCAGGAGTTCCGGTAACGCATATTGGAATTTATGTAGGCAATGGTCAGATGATTCATTGTGGACATCCGGTGCAGTATACGTCCATTAATTCCCCATACTGGCAGAGTCATTTTTATGGATTTGGACGATGGTAAGGAAAAGGGCGGTGTAACAGCCGTCCGGAAAGGAGAAGCGATGAAAAGTCTTGAAAAAGCAACGGCAGATTATGAGAAAGCCAAGGAAAAAATGGAAGCATCCAAAGCCAGATATGAAGCAGATTTAAAGCGGTTCAAGGCTGCGGAGATAGCAAAAACAGAAGCGGAAAATCTGGAAATTGTAAAAATTATCCGTGCGATGGATATGAGCATTCCAGAGCTGGAAGCTTTCAAAAAGAGAATGAAAAATGAACTGCCCGGCAGGGTAGAAATACAGAAGGAGGAAACAAGGTCTGATGATGAATTTAGAGAAGATGAAACAGAAGAAATCTAAAAATAGCGTGAAAAAAGGATTGCTTGCAGCAACGACATTTCTTTGCCTGACAACACCTTTGCTCCAGACACAGACTGCTTATGCAGCTGAGAATACCACACCTGCAATCACGATTGAGAAACCGGATGGCTGGAAACAGGGAGAAACAACCATTACTGTTACGGTAGATGCCAGTCATATGCCGGAAGGTTTCTCGATAGCAAAGATTGAAGCAAAAGCTGGAAAAGATGGAAGTTGGCAGGATGTAACCGGAAGCGGAAGTATCACGATCACTGGAAACCAGACAGTGTATGTGCGTGTGACAGATGGTGAGGGGAAGGTCTATGAGCAGAATCGCTCTATTAAGTGTTATGACACGGAAAAGCCGACACTCTCTGCTTCCCTGACAGATGGTGTGCTGACGATTCAGGGGAATGATACAGTATCCGGGATTACTGCAGTAACAGTTAATGGCACCACTTATACAGATCTGAAGGATGGAATGCTGAGAGTGCAACTGACACAGAAAGATTTTACAACAAAACAGATTGAAATCACGGTAACGGATGGTGCCGGAAATACTTCTGAGAAATATGTACTGCAGAATCCTTATTATGAATGGGCAAAGAAGCAGGCAGAGAAACAGAAAACCTCCAGTGACAGTAATGGTGCGATGGTAACCACGACCAGTGCAGATGCAACTGGGACTGAGAAAACAACGACTTCACCACTTCCGCAGGATGCACAGGCTTCTGAGCCAACAGATGCAAAAGGAACTGTGGATGATCGGACAGTGACAGGTATTGAGGAACAGCTTAATAAAGAAGGCGAGACAGCAGATTCTGTTACTAAAACAGCTACAGAAGGCACGAAAGAGTTTTATACCATTTCAACTAAGAGTGGTAAGATTTTCTACCTGATCATTGACAATTCAAAATCTCAGGATAATGTGTATTTCCTTACAGAAGTCAGCGAGAAAGATCTGATGAACTTCACACTTTCTGATTCTGTGACACTTCCGGAAGTAGATACTGTTTATGCAGAACCAGAGAAACAGGCTGAAGAAGAAAAGCCGGAAACGACAGAGACAGATGAGAAAGATAAAGTAGAGGATGACATTCAGATGCCAGAAGATAAAAGTCCATTTGGAACGTATCTTCTGATTGTGCTGGTAGCAGTCGGAGCTGCGGCAGGAGGTTATTACTTCAAAGTCTATAAACCAAAGCATGAATATGATGATGAGGATGAGATGGAAGAGGATGAAGATGAATCCGAAGATTCAGAGGCAGAAAAACGGGAAGTAGATGATGCAGATGAGCAGGAAGAAAGTACAGAACCGGCAATCCTGAGAGATGAAGATTTTGATGATAATGTGCTGGAAGATGAAGAAGAGGAGCAGGAGTAAATGAAATTAGTGATTGCAGAAAAGCCATCGGTTGCGATGGCACTGGCTTCCGTGCTTGGAGCCAGAACAAGAAAAGATGGCTACGTGGAGGGAAACGGTTATATCGTTTCCTGGTGCGTAGGACATCTGGTTGGATTATGTGATGCATCGGAATACGATGAAAAATATAAAAAATGGAGATATGAAGATCTGCCGATTGTGCCGGAATGTTGGAAACACAAGATTTTGGAGGGCACAAAGAAGCAGTTCGGAATCTTAAAGAAACTGATGAGAGATTCCGAAGTGAATGAAGTAATCTGTGCAACTGATGCAGGACGTGAAGGTGAGTTAATCTTTCGTTTGGTGTATGAGCAGGCAGGATGCAGAAAGCCGATGAAGCGGCTCTGGATCTCTTCCATGGAAGAACAGGCAATTAAAGATGGATTTGCGTCATTAAAAGACGGTTCGTGTTATGACAGTCTCTATCAGTCAGCACTTTGCAGGGCAAAGGCAGACTGGCTGGTGGGAATCAATGCGAGCCGTCTTTTTTCCGTTCTGTATAACCAGAATCTGAAAGTTGGAAGAGTACAGACACCAACACTTGCCATGATCGTGGATCGAAATCAGAAGATCAAGGAATTTACCAAAGAAAAATATTATATGGCTCATATCAAGTTTGACGATATGGATGCGGTCACAGAGCATTTTCAGAAAAAAGAAGATGCAGATAGAGTGGTTGCGGACTGTATGGAGCGTATGTGCGAAGTGGAGAAGGATGATGTGAAAGAGAAAACGGTTCGCCCTCCAAAACTCTATGATCTGACCACTCTGCAGAGGGAAGCAAACAGAATGTTTGGCTATACCGCTCAGCAGACATTGGATGCCGTGCAGGAGATGTATGAGCAGAAGCTTGTTACTTATCCGAGAACAGACAGCCAGTATCTGACAGATGAGATGGGAGAAAGCACAGAAACTCTGATTCAGATGTTGCTTGGGGAAATGCCCTATGCCGAAGGGCTGGAATATCAGCCGGACGTGAGTAAGGTATTAAATTCAAAGAAAGTATCTGATCACCATGCAATTATCCCGACCATGGAAGTAGCAAAGGCAGATATAGGTAAACTGAAAGAACGAAACTGCAAGATTTTGTATTTGATCAGTGCCAGGGTTCTGACAGCAACTGCAGATCCTTATATTTATGAGAGTCATAAATGTCAGATTACCTGCAATTATCATATGTTTTATCTCAATGCAAAGAAAACAAAACAGGAAGGGTTCAAGACAATTGAGAAAAAACTGAAACAGTTCTTTGGAATCATTGCAGAAAAAGAAGAGCCGGAGTTGGATATCTGGGCAGGCAAGCATTATGGTCCCTGTGATTCTTTTGTATCGGAGCATTTTACACAGCCACCGAAACAGTACACAGAAGATACCCTGCTTTCTGCGATGGAACGTGCAGGGAATGAAGAGCTGACCGAAGATACAGAAAAGAAAGGACTTGGTACCCCTGCAACAAGGGCAGCAATCATTGAAAAACTGATTCAGTCTGGCTTTGTGAAAAGGGAAAAGAAAAATCTGGTGCCGACAGATGATGGAAATGTGCTGATTACGGTTCTACCGGATGAGATTAAATCTCCGAAGATGACCGCAGAGTGGGAAATGGCATTGAATCATATTGCCCAGAATACAGAGACAGCAGATGAATTCCTAAATGGGATTACAGAGCTGATGCAGGAACTGGTTGCCAGATATCAGGGAATTTCAGAAGAAAAGAAAGAGCAGTTTCAGGGAAAGGCAAAAGGAGAAGTCATTGGCAAATGTCCCCGCTGTGGAGCAGATGTCAGGGAAGGAAAAGTAAATTTTTACTGTTCTGACCGGAACTGTGCTTTTACCTTATGGAAAAATGATAAATTTCTTGCAAGTCAGGGAAAAAAGATGGATAAGGTGGCAGCAAAGAAGTTCCTGTCTAAAGGAAAAATCCATTATAAGGATCTGGTATCAAGAAAAACAGGGAGACAGTATGAAGCAACTGTGGAAATGGTTGATCCCGGCGAGGGAAATGTACAGTTCAATCTGATCTTCCCACAACGATAAGTAGTGTATTGCAGGCAGTCTAAGGACTGTCTGTTTTTAATACAAATATATGAAAGAGAGGACCTTAGCATGAAGAAAAAAGGTAATTTTAGAAAAGTAGTATCTGGCTTGCTGGCAGGCATGACAATGCTTAGTACAGTGTTGTCTCCGATGACGGCATATGCAGCGGAGATCCAGCCAGAGGAAAAACCTCCACTTTATGAGGAAGTGAAAGACTTTTTGGATGAAGATGAGGTGGTGACTGCCAAAGATTATGAAATGGAAACAGGCAGTGTATTTGATGTGAAATCAGACTTTACAGGACTGGAAATCAAGGATGATAACAAGGTTAAAGTCACATTTGAGGAAGCAAAGAATGACAAGGATGAGGATTTTACGACAGATCATGCGGACACTTACAAAGCGGTCTATTATGTGGAACCGGTAAATCAGGAGCATCCGAAGTACCAGATCAGCCGAAAACTGATTGTGCGTGAGAAAGCAACAGAAACTCAGACAGAGGTGGCAGTGAGTGAAACAGTGACCGAATCCGAAACAGCTGTAAGTGAACAGCAGACAGAGGAAGCGGAGGATTCCGAAGCAGACTCGGAGGTTACCGATATTGGCGCTGATGAATTTGATGATTTAGTAGAGCAGGCACAGAATCAGGATACCTATGATGAAGAATCAGGGTTAGAACTTCATGATGTTTTGGAACAGGCAGGAGAAGAAGGCGTGGATCTTGATGCTATGGAAGAAGGAGAGATTGCAACATTTGAAGCAGTTTCGGCTTATTCAGCAAGAAGTACACAGCAGGTAACAATTGAAAAAGGACCACTGTATAGATATGCAGATTATAATCTTGGAACCTATCTGACAGAGCCGTACTATATCAGCTACGGAAGCGTCAGAGCAATTGCGTATTGTGTACAGCCAGCAAAGCCAGGACCTGGATCTGGAAATTATACAATTACAAAGATTGGAGACAATCAGGCGTTAGCAAAAGTGTGTTATTACGGTACAGATGCCGCAGGAAGCGAGAGTTTTTTCGCTAATAAACACACGGATTTTTCAGAAGGAAAAAGATTCATCATTATTCACATGGCTGCATCATATGCCAACGGAAGCAGTGATGCATTTTACGGAACCAATGCTACAGGAGAGGCTTTGGCAAAGGAACTCTATAATTATTGTGTGAATAAGCCGGAAATACCAGATGTAGCGATGTCATTTTCAAAGCCGGATGTAAAGGCTTATGTAGATGGAAATGTTCAGAGAACGGAGAACATTCAGTTTAACGCATCTTCCCAGCAGAAAATCACAATGGACTTACCAAAAGGAGTAAAGCTCCATAATGTATCTACTGGAAATGTAAGTGCGGCAGGTGCAAGCGTAACAATTGGAGGAGGAACCACGTTTTATCTCTCAGCTTCTCTGACACAGACAAGAGATGTAAGTGCTACTTTTTCTGCAAAAATGAAGGGAAGTATTACAAAAGATTATTCAGCATATAAATTGACTACGAATGCAAGTGTTCAGGATCTGGCATTTGTATTTGGAGAAGGTGTTGCTGATGAAAAATATGTAAGCTTAAAGGTGTCCTGGATTGAACAGGCTACGATCGAAATCGTAAAGAAAGACGATACAGCGGATGTCAATCTTGCAGGTGCAGTATTCGGTGTATACAGCGATGAGGCTTGTACAAAGCTGATCACTCAGATGCCGGCAACAGATAAGAATGGAAAATCTTCTGTTACGATCATCAAGACACAGGATACTGTTTATCTGAAAGAGATCACAGCACCACAGGGATATGTAGTAAATGCAACGGCAACAAATGTAAAACTGGTAGCAAGTAAGACCTCAGCTGTAACCGTGGAAAATAAGGAACAGCTGGCAGAGCTTACCATTTACAAAGAAGGACAGGTTCTGACCGGAGCAGAGGTCAGTGAAAATGGAACGGTATTTCAGTATGAAAACCGCAGACAGAAAAATGCAGTGTATAACGTGTATGCCGGGGCAGATATCATAACTGCTTATGGTACAAAAGTGTACAGCAAAGGTGACCTTGTAAAAGAAAACCTGACAACAGGTGAGAATGGTTCTGTCACACTGAAAAACCTGCATCTTGGAACCTACGTGGTAAAAGAAACAAAAGCACCGGACTCTTTCTATAACGGCAGCGAAGAAAAGTCAGTGACTCTAACTTATGCTGGTCAGAACAAAGAAGTTGTATTTGCAGATGTGACTTTTAACAACGAGAGACAGAAAGCAGATGTTTCTGTAGTAAAACAGGATAAAGACACCAAGAAACCACTGAAAGGCGGTATTTTTGCTCTGTATGCATCCGATGATATTAGAAATGCAGACGGAACCGTTGTTGTGAAAAAAGGAACACTGATTGAGAAAGCAACTACTGGAGCAGATGGAACTGCAAAATTCACAGCAGATCTTCCGATTGGATATTCCTATTCAGTAAAAGAAGATCAGGCGCCGGAAGGCTATGTAAGAAATACAGAAGATGTGTATACGTTCAAGTTTTCTTACACCAATGATAAAGAAGCAACCGTATCATTTGCCCATACCTTCAGCAATGACCGTGTGACAGCAAAGATCAATTTATTCAAAGTTGATAAAGAAACAGGAAAAGCAGTACCACAGGGAGATGCCACACTGAAAGGTGCAGTTTATGGACTGTATGCCCGTGAAGATATCGTGTACCCGGATGGAGCAACGGGAACTATTTATAAAGCAGGAGAGCAGGTAGCTTCTCTTACAACAGATGACAAAGGACAGGCTTCTGTAAATGGCTTATATCTTGGCAAATATTATGTCAAAGAGATTACTCCGCCGACCGGATACCTGGCAGATGCAGAAGAGCATGATCTTACATGCAGTTATGAAGGAGATATGACAGCAGAAGTAAAAAGAGAGTGCGCTTCCAGTGAGCAGGTCATCAAGCAGCCATTCCAGATCATCAAAGCAGCCAACAATGGAAAGACAGATGCAGATCTGTTATCCGGAGCTGGATTTACAGTTTATCTGAAATCTTCCCTTACAAAGAAAGCAGATGGAAGCTATGATTTTGATTCTGCCAAACCAGTAGTGAGTGGAGAAAATGGAGCAACGGAGATTTTCACAGATGAAAAAGGATATGCCTGCAGTATTCCATTACCATTTGGAAGCTATATTGTGCGTGAAACTACAACACCGCACAATTACAAGCCAGTTGATGATTTTGAAGTGAATATCACAGAGCATCATCCAAATGAGCCGCAGATCTGGCGAGTGCTTCTGGATAAAGAGTTTAAGGCAAAACTGAAAATCGTGAAAAAAGACGATGAAACAAAGAAATCCGTCCTGATTGCAGGAACAGAATTTAAGGTATATGACCTGGACAACAAAAAGTATGTGGAACAGGTAACAACTTACCCAGTGACAACAATCCATAAGTCCTATTTTACGGACAATCAGGGGTATCTGATCATGCCGAAGAATCTGAAGATCGGACATTACCGGATTGAGGAAGTCAACGCACCGGAAGGGTACACAATCAACAAGAATTATGTAGAGATTGCAGTGGATGCAAACACAGCATACCAGATGGATTCTGAAAGCGGAGATGCCATTATTACGGTAGATTACGAGAACCATCCGGTAAAAGGAAAGCTGACGATTTATAAAAAAGGTGAGATGCTGACCGGATTTAAGAAAGATTTTGTTTATGAAGAAAGATACCTGAAGGGTGCAGAATTTAATGTCTATGCAGCTGAAAATATCTATACACCGGATTACCAGAAAGATGAAAACGGAAACAGACAGCTGATCTATGCAAAAGATGCACTGGTAACAACGGTAACGACTGGGGAAGACGGAAAAGCAGTTGCTGATAACCTGCCACTTGGTTCTTACTATGTAGTAGAAAAGACTGCACCGGAAGGATTTGTCCTGAACCATGACAGATCAGATGTCGCATTTGTCTATGCAGATCAGGATACACCTGTGATCGAACAGGAAGTGACTGTTGGCGATGACCGACAGAAAGTTGCGATTCAGGTAGAAAAACAGGATGCAGAAAATGGTGCAACCGTAGCAGGAGCTGTCTTTGGTATCTATAACAAAGCGGATATTAAGGTGGATGGAAAAGTAATCGTGAAAGCAAACACACTCTTACAGGAAATGACTTCTGATAATGATGGTCTTGCAGTATGTACGCTGGATCTGCCACTTGGACAGTATTATGTGAAAGAGTTAAAAGCACCGGCTGGATTTGTATCCTCTGATGAAGTGCTGAATCTGGATGCTTATTATCAGGGACAGGATGTGAAGACAGTAAAACTGAAAACTGTGAAAAAGAATCAGCCAACAATAGTTGAAATCACAAAATCTGATGTAACAACAGGTGTGGAACTGGATGGGGCAAAACTCACCGTTCTTGATAAAGAAGGAAATGTTGTGGATCAGTGGACTTCTGTAAAAGATCAGCCACATGTGATCAAACGACTGACAGTTGGTGAGGAATACACCCTTCGTGAGGAAATGGCACCTTATGGTTATTTGAAAGCAACGGATGTGAAGTTCACGCTGGAAGATACCGCAGAGATTCAGAAAGTAGAGATGAAAGATGAAGTTCCAACAGGACTTCTGATCATTAACAAAAATGGAGAGTTTTTGGATAAAGTGACACTTTTGGACAATGTAAAAGGTACTGTGGAGCATCTCTTTGAGTATGTAACCGGAAGCCTTTCAAATGTAACTTTCGATGTATTTGCTGCGGAAGATATCAAAGCGGCAGATGGTGTCAGCGAAGATTATTTCAAAGCAGATGAAAAAGTGGGAACTATTACTACAAATTCCAATGGCATTGCACAGATGGGAGATCTCCCGGCTGGAAAATACTATGTGAAGGAAGTAAAAACAACCCATGGTTATGTGCTGGACGGAGAGCCGAGATATGTTGACCTTTCCTACCGGGACCAGAATACACCAGTCATCACTTATGATGAAAAATGGCAGAATGCCCGTCAGAAAGTAAAGGTTACGGTTCTGAAGAAAGAAAAAGATACAGAACGTGTTCTTGCAGGTGGTGTCTTCGGTCTTTATACCAGTGAAGATATCAAAAATGCAAAGGGTGAGGTACTCCTTGAGAAGGAAAGTCTGATCGAGCAGCGAGTAACGGATGAAAAAGGACAGATTACTTTTACGGCAGATCTTCCGATAGACGGAAAATACTATGTGAAAGAGATCTTTGCACCGGACGGATTTGTTACAACAGATGAAGTACAGGAGTTTACCTTTGAATATGCCGGAGAAGACCAGACAGAAGTAAGCTACGACTTTACTTTTGAAAATCAGCCGACCACAGTGGAGTTGACCAAAACAGACCTGACAACAGGTAAAGAACTTCCAGGTGCACACCTGAAAGTGACGGATTCAGATGGCAATACAGTAGATGAATGGACTTCTACGGAAGAATCCCATGTGATCAAAGAACTGGTTGTTGGTAAGAAATACACCATGACAGAGACAAAACCGGCAGATGGATATGTTACTGCAGAAAGTATTACCTTTACAGTAGAGAATACAGCAGAGGTTCAGAAGCATGATATGAAAGATGATGTGACAAAAGTAGAGATCAGTAAGACGGATATCACAGGAGAAACTGAGATTCCGGGTGCGAAACTGACGATTCTCGATAAGGATGATCAGGTAGTAGAGAGCTGGACTTCCACAGAGGAAGCACACTATATCGAAAAACTGCCAATCGGTAAATATACCTTACGTGAAGAGCAGGCACCGAAAGGATATCTTCTGACAGCCGATGTGACGTTTGAGGTGAAAGACACCGGAGAAATTCAGAAAGTGGCTATGAAAGATGATACTGCCAAGGGAAAAGTGATTCTCAATAAGACAGATAAATCGTCAGGAGAACCAATGAAAGGGGTAGAATTTGAACTCCGTGACAGCAAAGGAAAGGTTCTGGAAACCTTAAAGACAGACGCTGCCGGTCATGCAGAAAGTAAGCTGTATGAGATTGCCACATTTAAGAACGGCAAATATGATACAGCAATCAAGTATTATCTGGTGGAAACAAAAACACTGGATGGATACACACTGGATCAGACCAAGCATGAAGTGACATTTGCTTATGCGAATGACAGTACACCAGTCGTGGAAGTTACTTTCAATCTGACAAATGAGAAACCGGAAGTTCCAGAAACACCGAACACACCGGATACACCACAGTCCCATGAAGAGACAAAAGTATCAAATGCACCAAAAACAGGTGACAGCACGAATATTTGGCTGCCGATTCTGCTTCTGGTAATCTCCACAGGAGGTATGGCAGGACTTTATATCTGCAGAAAAAGGAAAAACAAATAAGGAAACCAACGGTTATGATTGGGAGCTTCTATGTGAGGCTCCCTTTTTCATACAAAAAATCACAGAAAGGAACAGAAAACTATGATGAAAGCAATGGAAAAAAGACAGGAAGCACGAAAAAACCAGGAGAAAACTTTAAAGAGAATGATGGCTTATCAGAAGAAAGCCGAGCAGATGGTCAGTAGAAAAAGAATGAACCATCACATGATCAGAAAGGGGTAAAAGCGTATGATGAACAGAAAAGAATTTTATGAATATGTCAAAGACAATGTAAAGGAGTATCTGCCAGAGTCTTACAAGGACGCAGAAATTAAACTGCAGGAAGTAGAAAAAAACAACGGTTTGAAGTTGACAGGTATTACGATTCCAAACGGAGATCAGAGAATCGTACCGACAGTCTATCTGGATTCCCTCTACCTGGAATATGTGATTGGAAAAGATGTGGATTCTTGTGTTGGCGATGTAGTTGATATGTATATTGAAGCACAGGATAAAGCAGAATTTATTAAAATGGGAGTACCTGACATTTTTGATTATGAAAAAATGAAGGAAAAACTGCAGGTGAGAATCTGTGACAAGGAATGGAATACCGATCGTCTGGCAGATAAAGTAGTCACAGAACACGGAGATTTTGCAGCTTATTATGCAGTAAATCTGGAGGAAAATGGAGAGGGAATCAGCAGTATTCCAGTAACTGTTTCTCTGATGAATGAATGGGGAGTATCTGTCGAACAGATTCAGGCAGATGCGATGATGGCAGATAAGAACAGAGGTGTGCAACTGGTGGATATGACACAGATTGTCGAATCCATGATTTTTGGAGGAACACCAAAGAATCTTTTGAATGAAAAACTGGATATGGAAACTGTGGAGAATCCAATGTTCTGCCTTACCAATGAATCTAAGATGAATGGGGCTTCCCTGTTACTGCAGGAAGATATTCGTAAACAGATTGGGGAATGTTTGGGAAGTGATTACTTTGTCATCCCATCTTCCGTTCATGAAGTGTTGATTCTCCCTGATAACGGAATTTTTCAGGTTCCAGAATTAAATGCGATGGTACAGGAAGTCAATGAGACACAGGTGGAAAGACAGGAACAGCTTTCTGATAAGGTTCAGTTCTGTGATAAAAAGACAGCAGTAATGGAAAATGCTGAGCGCAGGGAAGCACGTCTGGAGAAAGAAAAAGCAGCTGAAAAAGCGGAAGTAAAAGGTGGAATCCATGGAAGATTGGAGAAAGCTAAGGTAGAAATCAAGGCAAAAGAGTCAGACAAAGTGCCAAAGAATAAGTCAAAAGATCTTGCCGCAGCATTATAAAGAGTAACAATGATGATTTTAAGGGGACTGTGCCAAGCAGTCCCTGATTTTATGAAAAGGAGTAGCACATGGCAAATAAATTATATGCAATGGAACAGCTGACGGAAGAGGTGGCAAAAGATGTAGCTGCCAGTCCGCAGGAATGGATGCGGTTCCTAAACACGGCATCCAGACTGTACAAATACACTTTTCCAGAACAGCTTTTAATTTATGCACAGCGGCCGGAAGCAACTGCCGTAGCATCCATGGAAATCTGGAATCAGAAGATGTACCGCTGGATCAAAAAGGGATCTAAGGGGATTGCCTTGATTGACAATACTTCCGGACCGAAAACAAAACTTCGTTATGTATTTGATGTGCAGGACACTTATAAAGTGCGGAATCTTGGAAAGGATCCTCAGTTATGGAATCTTCCGGTGGAAGGAGAACAGCTGGTGGCAGATTATCTGCAGGAGCAGTTATCACTGGAAGATATAGAAGGAGGACTTGCTGAAAGTCTGCATCAGGCAGCGAAGGAGAGTATGCAGGAATGGCTTCCAGATGCATTGGAAGAACTGAGACTGGATGTAACAGGGACATTTTTGGAAGAACTGGACGAACAGAATCAGGAAGTAGAATTCCGGGAACTGATGACCAATAGTGTCTGGTATGTATTACTAAACCGATGTGGGCTGGATGCACAGGAATATCTGGATGCAGAGGATTTTCGGCATATTACGGACTTCAATCAGCTGAAAGTATTAGGACATCTGGGAAGTGCAGTCAACGAGATCAGCAGACCAGTCCTGATGCAGATTGGACGATATGTTCTGAATGATCTGGAAAATGACCTGAAAACGGTTGCAAAAGAAAAAGAAGTAGCTTATAATGAATTTAACACGTTAATTCGTGAAAGCAATACAGATAACACAGAAGATAGAGAAGAAAAAAAGGAGGAAACAGACTATGAGAGAGATCAGTTACAGCCAGAACGGAGAGTATCAGATTCCAGATATCAGCCTAGAAGAGACGAGAGGAACCATCGGGAAGTACGGAATGATGAGGAAAGAGTATCTGAGAAACCACAAGGTAGCCAGGTTCAACATTCTGACACTGCAGAACCGTCTGGACAGTCACCTGATGGAGATCGACAGTCAGGCAAGGCAGAGAGTAGACAACCTGATGAACGAACTTCTGGAGAAAGATCCGGCACCGGACAAAATGGCAGACGGGATGGCATGGACCAGACACATGAACCAGATCAAAGCACAGGCAGAGGAGCTGGTGATTCAGGAGATTATTTACAGTTAAGCCTGTTCCCAACAGAAGAGGAACAGTTAGGAGAAATAAGGAAAGCGGCAGCTGCATTGGAACAGCCAGCCGCTTTTCTTATTTCCGATGAAGTGGTAAATGATATTCTCCGCACGGGAAGCGGACAGAAAAATACACTGTTTCATATTACAGCAAGACTGATTGAAGGTCTGGATAATGAAGAAATGCGGAGTTTTCTGAAAGATGAATATGGAACTGGTGGCAAAGGATTTACCATAGATGGTCAGAAAATCAGTATCTGGTATGACAATGATGGTATCCGTATCCGGCGAGGGGACTCTGCCAGAAGAAACTTTGACCGCATGGTTACGTGGGAAGAAGCAGCGAACAGAATTCGGGATATGTATGAGGATGGAAATTACGTGGATAATTTGATTTCCAATAATGCCATTGAACAGGAGCAGGAAGAAATGACCAATCTTCTTGCACTTCATTTTCGGGATACTTGCAGAAACTGGGAAAAGAAACAATCATATTCAGACTGGCAGGATGTAGTGAGTGGAGCATGGACAGATCAAGAGGAAGCAGATGCGATTGTCTATCGTTTTGAATGGCTGCAGAAATATATGGATGAGAATCCGGGAGATTATCACCGCTGGGAGATTCAGCATAATCCGGAATATTTCCAACGCTTTCAGGATCTTCAGAGGGAGCGTTCCTGGGTAGACCAGAAATTTACGGTCGAACGTCCGGCACTATCCTTTATCACACAGGATGAAATTGACGCAGTGTTAAGAAGAGGCGGCATTACTGCCGGAGGACGTAACCGGATTTACGAATATTTCATGGAACATCATGATATGAAAGATGCAGCTGAGTTCCTGAAAAATGAGTATGGAACAGGTGGTTCCTCACCCGGAATACCAGGAGCAGATGCTTCCGACGCATCCCATGATGCAAAAGGATTAAAACTTGCAAAAGGGAAAATTGGCAGTCCAGAGGTAGAAGTTTTATTAAAGTGGAACAAGGTTGCAGAACGTGTTCGCCAGTTAATCCGCACAGATGATTATTTGTCACCGGAAGAAATGGAAAAGTACGAAGAACGACAGGAAGCACAAAGACTGGCAGATTTGGAAGAAGCACAGCAGATGTTAGGAGAACAGCTGGAGCAGGATACTTTGACAGCGGAAGATATAACTGATTTGCGATTAGTTGATTCAGAATATATGTCTGGTACCAGAACAAAAATCCACGATTTTGATTGCAAAGTTAAGGGAGAAGCGAATCGACTTCAATACACATTAGAATATCATGATGATGGAGAAGGTTTCACGATTCATACGGAAAAAGATGATATTTGGAATCGAATGTCAACACAAGAATTGGAACGTCTGGATGTAAAACTCGGACAAGAAGTACTTTATTATCATTATCACAACAAAACTGTAAATGCGGATACTTTAGATGAATTACGGGAAATCAGGGAAGAAATTATGGAGGAAGAGTCCTCGTATTTTACTGCTATTTCTCAACGTGTGTGGACAGATTATGATAAAAAAGAAAAAGAATTATCTGGAGAAGTTGAGGTATCGGAAGAAAAAGAATCTTTGGAAGAGATTAACGGAATATCAGAAACGATTCCAGCAACGAACTTCCGCATCACAGATGATGAGCTTGGACAGGGTACAGCAAAAGAAAAGTTCCGTGCCAATATCATGGCTATCCAGTTGTTAAAGAAATGTGAGGATGAGAATCGCAATGCAACACCGGAAGAACAGGAAATCTTATCCAGGTACGTCGGCTGGGGAGGTCTTGCAGATGCATTTGATGAGACAAAAGCTGCATGGGAGACAGAATATTTGGAATTAAAGACGGTTCTTACACCAGAGGAATATGCTGCAGCCAGAGCTTCCACCTTAAATGCTCATTATACACAGCCGATTGTGATTGAAAGTATGTATCAGGTGTTGGAGAATCTGGGATTTACAAAAGGAAATATTCTGGAGCCGTCTATGGGAGTTGGTAACTTCTTTGGAATGCTTCCGGAGAATCTAAACCAGTCCAAACTCTATGGTGTGGAACTGGACAGCATCAGTGGTAGAATTGCAAAGTTGCTCTATCCAGATGCCAATATTCAGATTAAAGGTTTTGAGAAGACAGATTATCCTAATGATTTTTTTGATGTGGCGATTGGAAATGTGCCATTTGGTGCATACAAGGTCAATGACCGTCAGTATGATCGCTACAATTTCATGATCCATGATTACTTTCTCGCCAAGACGATAGATCAGTTACGTCCAGGTGGTGTGGCGGCACTGATCACAACAAAGGGAACCATGGATAAGGCGTCACCGGAAGTCCGGAAATATCTGGCAGAGCGGGCAGATCTGTTGGGAGCAATCCGACTGCCGAACACAGCTTTTAAGGCAAATGCAGGAACAGAAGTCAGTGCTGATATCTTGTTTTTCCAAAAGAGGGAAAGCCTTACGAAAGAAATGCCGGAATGGATAAATCTGGATAGTGATGTCAATGGAATTACGGTCAATCAGTATTTTGTTCAGCATCCGGAAATGATTCTGGGTGAGATGAAAGAAGTGTCCGGTCCGTATGGTATGGAAACAACCTGTGCTCCAATGGAAGGAGCTGATTTGGAATTACAGTTACAAGAAGCAGTGAAACAAATTAAGGGAAGCATGGTACCTGCAGTAGATGTGGAAACAGAACTGGATGAGATGCCAGAGAGTATTCCGGCTGATCCGAATGTTAGAAATTACAGCTATACGGTGGTAGATGATCAGGTATATTATCGTGTCAACTCTTTGATGAATCAGGTGAAAATGCCTGCCGCTACTGCAGAACGTGTAAAAGGCATGGTTGCAATCCGTGATACCGTTCGTGAGCTGATCGCCATGCAGATGGAAGAATTTGTCACAGACGAAGAAATCCAAAAACAGCAGGAAAAACTGAATCAGGTGTATGATACCTACACAGCAAAGTATGGAGTTATTGGAAGTAATGCTAATAAACGGGCATTTTCTGATGACTCTTCTTATTGTCTGCTGTGTTCCCTGGAAGACTTGAATGAAGATGGAACATTGAAGCGGAAAGCGGACATGTTCACCAAACGAACCATCAAAAAGGCGGTTGCTGTGACAAGTGTGGAGACAGCCACAGAAGCACTTGCTCTGTCTTTAAATGAAAGGGCTAAAGTAGATCTCCCATATATGGCACAGCTGACCGGAAAGACCGAAGAGAAAATTACAGAAGAGCTGGTTGGAGTTATCTTCAAAAATCCACTGACAGACCAGTGGGAAAGCGGAGATGAATATCTCTCCGGAAATGTTAGGGATAAATTAAATACTGCGAGAACTTTTGCAGAGAATCATCCGGAATTCACATCGAATGTGCGTGCACTAGAGGCAGTTCAGCCGAGAGATCTGGAAGCATCGGAGATTGAAGTGCGTATTGGAGCTACCTGGATTGAACCTTCGGATTATCAGGATTTTATGCAAGAAACATTGCATACACCATGGTATCTGCTTCAGAAAGAAATACAGGTGAAATTCTCTGAGGTAAATGGTGAGTGGAGGATTACAGGAAAGAATGCCGACAGTCCCCAAAATGCGTTTGCCTATGCAACGTATGGAACTGAGAGAGCAAATGCCTATAAGATTCTGGAAGATACCCTGAACCTGAAAGATGTACGCATCTATGATAAGAGTGTCAATGAAAATGGTGATGAGATCCGTGTCCTCAATAAGAAAGAAACCATGCTGGCATCGCAGAAGCAGGATGCCATGAAAGCAGCATTTAAAGACTGGATTTTTAAAGATCAGCAGAGGCGTGAACGACTGGTAAAGGTGTACAATGAACGATTTAATAGCATCCGTCCTCGTGAATATGATGGCAGTCATTTGACTTTTCCAGGAATGAATCCGGAAATAGAAATTCGTCCGCACCAGAAAAATGCAGTTG
>ERZ779902.448-NODE-448-length-18212-cov-3.682271_pt1 | contig 18212 bp, 18 predicted proteins | sample MGYA00511350_ERZ779902 | MGnify/ENA primary metagenome ERZ779902 (study PRJEB29588, sample SAMEA2146908) | human gut metagenome | biome: human gut; feature: human-associated habitat; material: faeces | place: Denmark | collected 2008/2010 ...
TAAGGCTCGTGAAATCAGAAGTGAATAATAAATATAACTATAGCTATGTTGAAAGTTATGACAATTGTTGGTACCCGCCCTGAAATTATAAAGCTGAGTCGGGTAATGGCCGAACTGGACAAATATACGGAACATGTAATTGTCCACACTGGTCAAAATTATGACTATGAGTTGAATGAGATATTTTTTCAAGAGCTTCATATCCGTAAACCGGATTATTTTCTAAATGCTGCGGGTAGGAATGCAGCGGAAACGATAGCCAACGTAATTCGTAAGTCTGATGAGTTGATGGAGGAAGTGAGACCGGATGCTGTATTGTTGTATGGTGATACTAATAGCTGTATTTCTGTAATTTCGGCAAAGCGTAAAAAGATTCCAATCTTCCACATGGAGGCTGGAAATCGTTGCTTTGACCAAAGAGTTCCAGAAGAAATCAACCGAAAAATAGTGGATCATCTGAGTGACATCAATATGCCTTTATCTGAACATGCTCGCAAATATCTTCTGGCTGAAGGGTTGCGTCCGGAAACTGTAATAAAGACTGGTTCTCCAATGACAGAAGTTCTTTTATATCATAGAGATGAAATTGAAAAAAATACTGTTCTGGAGAAGGAAGGTTTGAAAAAGGGAGAGTATTTTATTGTCAGCACTCATCGTGAGGAGAATGTAGATTCGGAAGATAATTTCTCTGATTTGCTTGTTTCTTTAAATGCTATTGTTGAGAAGTATCATAAGAAAGTGATTGTATCTACTCATCCTCGTACCCGAAAGAAACTGGAATCCATTGGCTTTGTAAATTCAAATCCAATGGTTGAGTTCATGAAACCTTTTTGATTTATGGAATATATTAAACTTCAGCAAAATGCTTTTTGTGTGATTTCGGATAGTGGTACGATTACAGAAGAATCTTCTATCCTTCATTTTCCAGCGATAACAATCCGTCAAGCTCATGAACGTCCTGAAGGTATGGATGAAGGGACATTGATAATGACTGGATTAAATAATGATCGCATTTTGGATTCAATAGATGTAGTTACGTCTCAATATGCAGAGAGTGCAGATGCTATTCATTCTATCCCGGACTATGCGGCAAACAATGTTTCTAAAAAAGTAGTTCGTATCATTCTTTCTTATACTGATTATGTTAACCGTACGGTATGGCATAAAACATTCTAAACTTACATTTGAATATTAGATGAAAAAAGTTTTATTGTTCGGCGCCACGGGTATGGCCGGACATGTAGTCTATTACTATCTTCAGAGTACAGGCAAATATGATATCTCCAATGTGGTTTATCGTACTCCTTTGACTGAAGATAGTATAATTGTTGATGTGACAAATCGTGATGCGGTCGCTGATGTGGTTCATAGAGTGCATCCGGAAATCATAATCAATTGTGTCGGTATTCTTATCAAAGGGTCTAGAGAACATCCTGATAATGCTATTTTGATAAATGCTTATTTTCCGCATTTATTAAAAAGATTGTCAGATGAAGTTGGAGCCAAGTTAATCCATATAAGTACAGATTGTGTTTTTTCGGGAAAGAAAGGAAACTATACAGAAGATGATTTTCGTGATGCTGATGATGTGTATGGCCGGAGTAAAGCTTTGGGCGAAATCATTAACGATAAAGATTTGACGATTCGTACTTCTATTATTGGCCCGGAATTGAAAGAAAATGGTGAAGGGTTATTCCATTGGTTTATGCATCAATGTGGAGAAATAAATGGTTTTAGGACGGCAATATGGGGTGGCGTGACCACTTTGGAATTAGCAAAAGCCATTGACTTTTCTCTGGATAATGGAATAGTCGGTTTGATTCATCTGAGCAACGGGGTGGGAATATCAAAATTTGATTTGCTGAATTTGTTTAAGGAGATATGGGGGAAGGATACTGTGATAAAACCGTATGATGGAAATGAAGTTGATAAATCAATTGAAAAGTCTCTTCGCCTAGATTATGAAGTTCCAAGTTACCGACAAATGTTAGTTGAGCAATTTGAAATGATGAAAAGTTATTCTAATTTGTATTCAGCTTATTAAGCTATGAAGAAAATATTGGTGGTTTCTTCTGTATATCCTCCTGAGCCTGTTATTTCTGCAAAAGTATCGTTTGATATTGCACGAAAATTGACGGAATCAAATAGAGTTACGGTAATTTGTCCACACCCTTCACGTCCCTTGGGATATGAGTTTGGCAAGATTGTTGATGAAGAAAAAATTGAGAGGATAGTATTGGATAGTTATGTATACCCCAAGTCTAATTTTGTAGGACGTTTTAAGGAGAGCTTTAGTTTTGGTAAAGCTGTTAGTCGATATATCACATTGCATAGAGAGGATATTTTAATTATATATATGGTTACATGGCCTTTTGGTGCAACTTATATCCCAATTAGGACTTCGCGGAAAAATAATATCCCAATAATAGTTAATATAACAGATATCTATCCTGAATCAATGACCTCAAGATTAGGAATAATGGGAAAAATCCTGGAGTATCCTTTAAAAAAGATAGATTCATATTATCTTAGAAAGGCAACTTCAATTATATCTGTTTCTGAATTAACTAAGATTTTTTTGGAGAAGACAAGGCAACTGCCTGCTAATAGAGTACAAACAGTGAGAGTATGGCAAGAGGATAGCATATTTAATGCAAAATATAAGAAACAGTACGAAGATTTCATATTTATGTTTGTAGGAAGTATTAGTCCTGCAGCAAATGTTCCTTTTATAATAGAAGTATTTAAATCGTTGAATCTTAATCGCGCCAAACTATTTATAGTAGGTGATGGATCGGAAAAAGAGGAATGTTTGAGATTGTCTAAAGGGTATAATAATATATGTTTTTCTTCAGTAGTACCGGAGAAAGTCCCTGAAATACAAGCTCAGGCAGATGTGCTATTATTGACTCTCAAATCAGGTGTAGGTAGAACTGCCAGTCCATCTAAACTTCCTGCTTATATGTTCTCATCTAAGCCTGTAATTGCTAGCTTAGATAAAGATAGTGATGCTGCAAGTATTATTGAGAGTGCTGGATGTGGTTATGTTTGTGAATCTAATGATTTTATGGGTTTTCAGGCTTTGCTAAAAAAAATGATTGAAGTTCCTGAATGTGAGCGAACTCGAATGGGGCTAAATGGTAAAATATATGCTCAGAATTATTTGTCTAAGCAGGTTAATCTTGATAAAATAGTACATATTATTTTGAGTTCTATAAAATCGTGAGTATGTTGAATGTACGAAAGGCCTTAATTAATGATGTAAACACAATCGTTACTATTCATTGTGATGCTTTTACTGATTTTTTTTTAACTAATCTTGGTTCTAACTTTTTGTCTTTTTATTATTCGTGCTTTAATGAAGGACTTGTTGTTTGTGTAGAAGAAGATGGGAAGATAATAGGTTTCGCAGCAGCTACTAAACGGTGTAAAGGCTTTAATGCATCTTTGATAAAAAATAATATTGGTCGTTTTATTAGACTTTCTTTAGAGTTGTCTTTATCCAATCCTAAGGCACTAATCAGATTGGTTAGAAATCTAACGAAGACCAATAGTCGTGTGCTTGATAAAGGAGAATATGCGGAATTATATTCCATTGCAGTAAAGAGAGAAGGGCAAGGAAGAGGCCTAGGCAAAAGGCTTTTATTAACAATTGAAGAGATGTTAAAGGCTGATAATATTAATCAGCTATCATTGACTACCGATTATTATGGTAATGAGTCAACTATAGCTTTTTACAAATCAATGAATTTTAATGTGCTTTATGAATTTATTGCTTATCCAAAACGTAGAATGTATCGCTTTATAAAAAAAATATGATTAGCTATTGGTCGTTGCATTTAGATAATGATTAATTATTCAAAACGGAATACTAACATTTTAATTATAGATTATTCATGAAAATTCCATTTTCGCCCCCTTATATTGACGAGGCGGTCATCAAAGAAGTCGTTGATTCGTTACGTTCCGGCTGGATAACTTCCGGTCCTAAAGTAAAAGCATTGGAAGAAGAAATAAAAGTATTCTCTAATGCAAAAGAAGTGCTTTGTGTAAACTCATGGACTTCGGGAGCCATTATGATGCTTCGCTGGTTGGGAGTAACAGCTGAAGATGAAGTGATTGTTCCGGCGTATACATATAGTGCTACGGCATTAGCAGTCCTTCATGCGGGTGCAAAGCCTGTTATGGTAGATTCCGGAGAAGATTTCAATATCTCTGTGGATGCTATTCGAAAAGCAATTACGCCAAGGACCAAGGCTATTATTCCGGTACATTATGCTGGAAGACCATGTGATATGGATGCATTCTTAAAGATTAAGGAAGAGACAGGAATACGTATAATTGAGGATGCGGCACATGCGTTTGGGACATATTATAAGGGTAAGAAGATAGGTTCATTTGGTGATATAACATGCTTTAGTTTCGATTCCATCAAGGTTATGACATGCGGAGAGGGCGGAGCAATTGTAACTAACGATCCTGATTTTGATGATTTATCTCGAAAGAAGAGATTACTTGGTATTGACCGTAAGACTATGCATGTAAAGGATTGGAAGAAACGTTCATGGATATATGATGTTCCTACACTGGGATATAGATATCATATGAGCAATATTAATGCTGCCATTGGTCTTGCACAGATTAAAAAGGTTGATAAATTTATTGCAAGAAGAAGAGAACTCTGCCATCTCTATGACAATGAGCTTCGTGATGTAAAGGGTATAGAGAGAATGCCTGAAGGATATGATACAATAACTCCATTTATGTATGTAATTAGAGTTAAGGATGGTAATAGAAATCAGCTTAAGGATTTCTTGATGGAGCACGATATCGAATCAGGAATCAGTTATATACCATGTCATCATTTCAGTCTGTTCCATAAGGATACAGATAATCTTCCAATAACAGACCAGATATTTGAGGAGATACTTTGCCTTCCAATGCATTACGAACTTAGTGATAATGATGTTAAGGAGGTGGCAAATGTAATTAAGGAATTCTGCAATAATAATTAAGGAGAGCTGTATGAATAAGTACATTTCATCCCTTCAAACTTTACGAGGAATTGCATTTTTATTAATCTTTTTTGGACATGCCGGAGTGTTAGCCAATAATGCAGGTGGGGGGGGTAACACTCTTTATTGAGCTATCAGGATTTCTTTTGGTATATCGTCATTGTAATGAGGATCTGAGTCTTAATATTGGTAAATGCCTTAAATTTGGAATTGACAGGATAAAAAAATTATACTTAGTATATATTGTAACTACATTTTATTTTATTGCTTTGGGAATATACCAAAAGAATATTGTGTTTGATTATATGTTTGTGAAAAATGTTTTAATTAATATTTTTTTGGTTCAATGTTGGTTTCCATCACAAATCAGTAATTCATATAATAATGTAGCTTGGTATTTATCATGTGTTTTTTTGCTGTATATTATATTTCCATATATTAATGCGGTTATTAAAAGATATAGAAATAGAAGGGATGCTTTTTTTTCGATTGCATTACTTATATTACTGCAATTTCTATATTTGTTTTGTTTATACAGAAATAGTGTAAGTTGGTATGAATGGGGAGTGTATACTTCACCATACTATCGAATTTTTGAGTTTTTGATTGGATGTAATTTAGGGTACTTGTATTCCACAAGAAAGATAAAAGAAAATAAGAATATAATAATATGCGTATTGACAGTTACGCTTTTATTCTTTTTTTGCATATCACATTTCTATAATGTAAGTAAGATGCAAGCTATTGATAACTTTTTAGATTCTTCCACGGCAAGGTTTTCTTTATTAGCAATACCAATGATATATGCATTTTCGTTATATGATGGTAAGCAGGGAAAAGTGTTTGTAATAATAGGTGATTTATCAAATTATGGATTTTTAATTCATACTATTGTAATACAGTTAACATTTAAGATTTTAGTAGCTATAGGATGTGATGAGACACGGGCCTGTGCAATTGTTTCATTTGGTGTTACGCTTTTGATTTCATATGTTATTAAATATATAGGTAAAAAGGGAAAAGGGAATAAAGATGATAGAAAAATTCAACTTTCAAGAAACTGAGTTAAAAGGAGCATATGTAATACAGCCTTTTTATGCAACTGATGAAAGAGGCGGGTTTATAAAAGATTATAATATTAATGAATTCAGAAAGAATGGGATAGAACACGAGCTTAAGGAAGTATTCTATACAATTTCACATAAGGGAGTTATCAGAGCAATACATTTTCAATTAGGACATCAGCAAGCGAAGCTTGTACGGTGTGTTAAGGGCAGAGTATATGATGTAATAGTTGATTTGCGAAAAGATTCAGAAACATTTGGAAAATGGATAGGTTATGAATTGAGTGAGGACAATAGAAGAGAACTGTATGTGCCAGAGTATTTTGGACATGGATATCTTGTATTGGAAGAGTCAATTGTAAGTTATAAGTGTGGTGAGGTATTCTATGGTGAGGGTGACAGCGGAATAATGTACAATGATCCGGATATTGCCGTAGAATGGCCATTTAACGAGATTGGTGGTATTGGGAATCTTATAATAAGTGAAAAGGATAAAGGCTTGATGTCCTTAAAAGAATACAAAAAACATGAGCAATAATAAATATAATCTTGCAAAAGCACTCTCCTGGTATACAATAGGTACAGTACTTATTAAATCTATTAATTTTTTAACTTTAAAATTATTTACATCATTAATTAGTACGGCTGATTTTGGCGTTTTTGGCGTTTTTCAATCTTATCTGGGTATATTTGAGATTATTATTTTACTGGGAACAGCACATACAATAAAAATGGTAAAGTATGATACTGAAATTGACTACGAAAGGTATGTTGGTTCTGTGGTCATGATTCCCATCATTGGAATGGTAATAATGCTTTCAGTAGCTCAGATATGTTCTATGTTTACACAGTCTGTTGCTGATATGTCAATTAGTTTGTGGCGAGCTACGTTCATAACAGCAGGTTTCTTGGCAATTGCATCTATCATAAGCAGTAAACTTATTTTAGAAGGTCGCTATAAAATATATATGGGTTATAGCTTGCTTAATACTGTTATAAATATTTCAATTTCCTTGTTTTTATGTTATACAGTTTTTAAGGAACACGATACATACTGGGCAAGGGTATATGGAGGAATTGTTTCAAGTGTTGTAAGCTGTATTTATTTATTATTTTTTGCAGATTTAAAATTACCATGTATAGAGTATATAAAAAAAGGAATAATTATTGGAATTCCTCTTTTAGTACATGCAATTGCCACACAGGTATTGGTACAGTCAGATAAAATAATAATAAGCCAGTTAGCATCATATTCAGCGGTTGGAATTTATACAGTAGCATCTAATATAGTTGTAATTCCTAATACATTATTAAGTTCTATAGAAAATAGTTGGTCTCCTTTCTTTTTTCAAGGGTTATCAGAAAAAAAATATTCTGAATTAATAGATAAAAATAATAAAATTATAATAGGCTTTGCACTAATTTTATGTTTATTTATATTAGCTGTACCAGAGATTGTTATGATAATCTCTAATCGAGATTATTGGGATGCGGTATATGTTCTTATACCGTTAACAATAGCTTCTTTTGCTGAACTTATATATTTAATTCCATTAAATTTAGAAATGTATTATAAAAAGAATCAGGCAATATGGATTTACACTGTTTCAATTATGATATTCAATATAGTGTTTGATATTCTTTTTATTAAATTGTTTGGATATTTAGCAGGTGCATATGTTACGTGTGTTTCAAGATTTGGATTATTCGTATTGCATTATATAAGAGCAAAACGAATAGATAATAACGATGTATTGTGTAGACTAACAGTTATCATGTGTATAATTGGATTGATTGTGTGCAGTGTTATCACGATTGTAGGCAGAAAACTTATATTGGTTAGAATTGGAATGGGGATAATTGTTCTTGGTATTTTAGTAGTATATTTTAAGAAAAACGGAGGAAAAAACCATGGAAATTAAAGACGCTATTGTATGCAATACACCGTACCAAATATTAAATGCATTAAACATGGTGATAAATAAAGTCGAAAATATAAGAAATGTTGATTTATTTATTATAGATTGTTTTTCTAATTCAAAATGTATTATTACTAATTTGAAAAATTCAGGATTATTTGATAATGTAATAATATGTACGCCTAAAAAAGTGCAAGGGAATAAAATTAAAACTTTTCTAGAATTGTGCAACGTGAGAAAGTTGATTAAACGATATGAATTTTCAGATACATCTTTTCTGAATGAGAAGTATAAAACTTTGTTTGTGGGTGATGGAAACGAACTTGGGGTATGTATATACAATTTAAATAAGTGTCAGGTTATTGCATATGATGATGGTGCTATATCGTATATGGGAAATTGTTTTTATGATACAATAGGAAGATTATACAGTGTAATAGGAAGATTATCAAGAGTCGGTGTTTTTTCTTATGACATAAATAAAATTTATGTCAATTGTAAAGAATCATGTAATTCAACAATTGGAATAATAGAGCAATTGCCATTGATTAATAAAGATAACGTCATGATTAAGTATGCAAATAAAATATTTAATTTTAATACAAATTCTGGTATAAGCAATTATAAGTATATTCTGCTTGATCAGGTTCTTTCAGAAAAAAGAGGATTTAATGGTAAAGAAATAAATATATTATATGACAATAATAAAACGTTGTGCGAGAAGGGAATAGTACGAAAACATCCTCGAAAAGGGAACTTGATAATAGATAGCAGTAAGATTGCGAGTGACAATATAAATAATATGTGGGAACTTGAAAGTATGAATAATATGAATTCAAATAATGTGTTAATAGGTGCAGGATCTACAGCCCAAATAACACCAAAGATGATTTGTAAAAAGGAACCATATATAATTTTTACATATTTACTGTTTTTTGACTCAAACATAGAATTTCAAAAAATAGCGGAAATGACTATAGATATATACAAAGACAAAACAAAGATATTTATTCCCAAAACTTTAGAAGAATTCAATAATATAATTAATTCATTAGAACAAATAGACTAGGAGGATATATTATTATGAAAATTATAGGTGTAATTCCGGCTCGTTATAAGTCATCACGTTTTCCAGGTAAGCCATTGGCAGATATATGCGGCAAGCCGATGATATGGTGGGTGTACCAGCAGTGTAAGAAGGTTGAGGACTTCAATGAAGTTTACGTTGCAACAGATGACCAACAAATATTTGATACATGTAGGTCATTGGACATAGAAGTTATAATGACATCAGATACCCATAAAACAGGAACGGATAGGATAGGTGAGGTTGCAAGAAAAATACCGGCAGATTTAATTGTCAATATTCAAGGAGATGAACCTCTTTTGGAACCAAGCACAATCAAGGCTGCCATTCAGCCGTTTTATAGTAATCCGGATTTACAGATATCTAACCTGATGACAAAGATTAAAGATCCAGTTGATGTTGTAAATTTTACTGTTCCAAAGGTTATTACAAATAAGGATGGAATAGGAGTATATTTGACCAGAGCAACAGCACCATACCCAAAAGGAAGTATAGACTATTCTTATTATAAGCAGGTATGTGTATATGGCTTTAAACCGGAAGCACTTCAGTTTTATTGTGAATATGGACTAAAATACGGTAAGGCAAAAGTTGAATCTGTAGAAGATATTGAAATATTAAGGTTTATAGAAAATGGATATAAGGTTCAATATATTGAAGTGGATTCTGAAACTGTTGCTGTAGATACGCCTAATGATTTAGAGAAAGTTAGAGAAATTGTCTCTGAGAAGATTAAATTAGGTAAAATTAATATAATGTAGGATGCAACTCACACCATTAATTTTAGGTAATTGCGAAACAGGTTCGCAATCTTGATTGAAAACAAGGATAGAATCCTGCAATGCAGGATTCTTGGAATGGAAGGTGGCAGTCATTCATTTAGGGCATGACAAAAAGGCTTCATAGTTAGTATGAAGCAGAAAAATTTATAAAATCTCAATTTTAGGCAATCAAAGGCTTAAGACTTCGAATGTATTGATGTTGATGAATTTTATTAGCAACGATTACCGTAACAAGTTGAGCTATGCCAGCCAAAAGTAAATCGGCATGAAGCGTTTTTTCGTTCTGGGTTTTACGATTAGCTACGCAAAAGCTGTCTTTAAAGTGGTTAATAGATTTTTCAACGTTTACACGGATTTTATATGTTTCTTTCCATTCTTCTGAACCCCGTTCCACTCCGGGATAGGCACGAAGATTCTTTTCGGGATAAACGTAAATCATTCTTCCACAGGAAGATGTTGTGCAGGGATTGTCACAATGGCATACACGGCGTTTTGTTTTATCTGCTTTATTGTATTCCCATTTCATTTTCGGGCAGACAAATTTCATCGTGGGAATTTTGCTTTTTAAGTGTGATTTACTACCTTCTCTTTTCATAGGAAGCGAAGGATCATGAGGACAACAGGGAACACCATTTTCGTTGATGGTATAACCGTTATCTTCCATAGAAAGTTTTACGCGGAGAGGAATAAATGCTTTTTCAAATCCAATTTCACCGAAAAGAGATTTGTAGATTTCAATCGTGTCAAAAGCAGCATCACCAAGAAAAGTCTTAGGGGCGATAAGCGGATGCTTCTGAAAGAAATCAACCAGGACAGGAAGCAGGGCTTTTGAATCGGCAAGAGATTTATCCTCATCAGGAGAGTCAGATTTCTTTTCCACAACGATATCTGGATGAGCCTTTAGGAACTCTTTGTTATAGAAAGTGATATCACGGACAATACCAAGTCCGTTGGTTACAATGCCAAACTTATAGGCGTAACAGAAATGTCCATTAATGTACATCTGCTGGATTGCCTGATTGGAAGCAGCATGCGTAGGCATGGAACCATAAGCAGCCTTATAAGGATCATAGGAATCATCAAGGTTATGGGATTTCTTGAAAGCCTTTAACTGCTTGATAATACGGTTTGCGTATTTTGGATTATTTTCAGTCACCCAGGCTTCAATGCCAGAGGTATCGAAGATGGTCATAGCTGCCAGATGAGGATCAAGTTTTTGGCATATCGGTTCGGTCATATCAACCATGTGATCGAACATAGATTGTAAGTCCATCAGGAAATCCTGTTTAAAACGGGTAAATTTTGAGGCATCAGGAACAACATCAAAGCCACAGAAATCACGTAATTCCTGAGAGTATTTCAAGAAAACGATCAGGAGCATATCAGTCGGGATTGAGAATATACGCTGAATCAGAAAAGCTTTAAGCATTGGATAAAGCTGGTGCTTACGAGGTCTTCCGGTTGAAGCGTGAAAATGAGTAACAAAAGAAACAGGAACAATTTCATCAAGGTTAATGGCTTCATCAAGAAGTGAAAGGAACTGGTATTTGTCGTTGTCGAATTTATTTTGGCAATCTTCAAAAACTTCTGCCAAAGTGAGCTGCTTATGTGTTATCATATAGGTATATCTCCTTTCGGTGGATTGGTTTATAGTTTTTCGCAACTCTATTTTACCATAAACCTTGAGGAGATATTTTATTTTAACAACAAAAAAATGCCGTATTTATGCGGCTTTTGGCGTTTCGCAAACGCCTACCATTAATTTGATAAAAAGGAGTAGAAGTATGGCTAAAATTGAGGTGTTAGACTGCACATTAAGAGATGGCGGATATTGTAATCAGTGGAAATTTGGAAAGAACAATATAGAAATAATTAGTAGTAGTTTGATTGAAGCTGGTATAGATATTATTGAGATTGGATTTATAACGAATAAGGTTAAATATGATAATGATGTTTCAAAATATACAACATTTTGTGAAGCAGCATCCATAATACCATTAAACAGAATGGGAAAAATGTTTGTATGTATGATTAATTATGGTGAATATGACATAAAGGATATTCCGGAATATGATGGTACATCAGTTGATGGTATAAGAGTTGCATTTCATAAAAAAGATATGGAAAAAGCAATTGCATTTTGTAAGGGCATCAAAGAAAAAGGTTATAAAGTCTTTATCCAGGGAATGGTAACATTGAATTATAGCGATGAAGAGTTTTTACATTTAATTGACATGGTTAACGAGCTTGAACCATATGCTTTTTATATTGTTGATAGTTTTGGTGTTATGAAGAAGAAAGATTTAACTAGATTATTTTATATAGTCGAGAAAAAACTAGCAACAAATATCAAAATTGGTTATCATTCACATAATAATATGCAATTAGCATATTCAAATGCACAGGCGTTGACAGATATAAGAACTAAGAGAGATATTATTATAGATAGTAGTGTATTTGGAATGGGAAGGGGAGCTGGAAACCTTAATACAGAACTTTATGTGGAATATTTGAACGATAATATTGGCACGAGTTATAATTTAAAACCATTACTTGTCATTATAGACGAAATTCTTAATAGATTTTATCAGCAAAATTATTGGGGATACTCATTACCAAATTATCTATCTGCTAAGCATAATGTTCATCCGAATTATGCAAGTTTTCTTGATGCAAAACAGACATTGACAATAGAAAATATAGATGAAATATTTTTTATGATGGATGATGATAAAAAAGCAGATTATGATAAGGAGTATATAGAAAATTTATATATAAGGTATATGGCAACCGGTGAGACATATGAGACTCATTTAAATGAATTTAAAAAGAAGGTAGCAGGAAAAGAAGTATTAATAATTGCACCAGGAAAAAGTTCAGTAGAAGAAAAGGATAAGATTATAGAGTATGCCAGAAATAAAAACAATATAATAATTTCTATAAATTTCGAATATAAAGAATGTCATGTGGATTATATATTTTTAAGCAATTTGAGAAGGTATAGAGAGTTAGAAATGGATAAAAGGAGTAAATGTATTGTTACTTCTAACATTCCATCGGCAGATGTTTATATACAGACGAAATATAAAGAATTATTAAATAAATATGAAGCCGTAGAAGATAATGCTGGAATGATGCTTATAAAATATTTAATTATACAGAATGTTAAGAAAATATATATAGCAGGACTAGATGGATATTCTGTTGATAGTACACAGAATTTTGCCGATTCAAAAATGAATTTTTATGCTAAAAAGGCAACAGTTGAGGCAATAAATAGGGGATTAAATTATGCAATAGAAGACTTCTCAAAAGAAATCGAAATGGAGTTTTTAACTACACCTAAATTTGTAAATATAAGGAGAGTATAGCCATGAAAATATTGACATTTGGAGAAATATTGCTACGACTGGCTGCGCCTGGATATTCCAGACTTTTTCAAAAAGATAATATGGAAACTACATTTTGCGGTGGAGAAGCAAATGTAGCGGTTTCTCTTTCTATATTCGGCATGGACTCTGCATTTCTAACAAAAGTTCCAAATAATGATATAGGTATTGCAGCTATAAATTCGCTTAGATATTTTGGTGTAGATACAAGTAAAGTAATATATGGTGATGGAAGGCTTGGATTATATTATCTTGAAAAGGGGGCATCACAAAGACCTTCGAAAGTAATTTATGATAGGGCAGAGTCAGCTATTGCACAGTCGAGTCGTGAAGATTACGATTGGGATAAAATATTTTCAAATATAGATTGGTTTCATTGGACAGGAATTAATCCGGCGTTGTCACAGAATATGGTTCAAGCAACTAAAATGGCATGTGAAGAGGCAAAAAAAAGGGGGATAATTATCTCCTGTGACTTGAATTATAGAAGTAAGTTATGGTCATCTGAGCAAGCACAGGATGTTATGAAAGAACTATTGCAATATGTTGATGTGTGTATTGCTAATGAAGAAGATGCAGAAAAGATGTTAGGATTGTATGCTGATGGTTCTAATACAGAAAAAGGAAAAATAAATAGAGAAGGTTATATAGACAATGCTAAGAAAATAGTTAATATATATGGTTGTAAATATGTGGCTACTACCTTAAGAAAAAGTTATTCAGCAAGTGTAAATGGTTGGAGTGGTATGTTGTATGCTGCTCAAAATAATCAAGCTTATTTTTCAAGAGAATATGACATTCAGATTGTAGATAGAGTTGGTGGAGGAGATAGCTTTGCAGCAGGTTTGATATATGGTTTGGCATCGAAAATGGAATGTCAAAAAATTATTGATTTTGCTGTAGCGGCTAGCTGTTTAAAGCAGACAATAGAAGGTGATTACAATAGAACAACAGTTTCGGATGTAATTAATTTACTGAATAGTGGGGGCAATGGAAGAGTACAGAGATAGATATAAAAAAAGACGAAATAAGGTATACAACCGTTGCAACTTTGTCCAATATTTCGATTACATAGAACCATCTGCACGGAAATTCAAACGGAATATACAGTGATAGGCAATCAGAAAAATGTGCATATAAAAATTACAATATGATATATTAGTAATGGAGAGAAGTAAAATGAGCGGTGGAACTAAGAAACAATATAAGCAGTATCCAATAAATAGTATTCAAGAGGCATGTCAAGTATTAGGTTCACTAATAGTAGGGGTAATTGGTAATCTTAAAAAATATAAAGAGTATTCCAAAGAAGTTAAGCAATTGTTGGACTGTACAGATGAAAAAGTCACTGCAAAGGTATATGAAGATATAAATGACAAACTGTTATATAGACAATTTGAACTATTGAAATATATAGCAGATCATCAGGGAAGTTCATTTTCGTATATAGATATAAGGGCATTGTACGAAAAAAGAGGATATTTAAAAAGTAGTTTGACGGATGAAGCAAAAAAGATATTAAATGAATTTCTTGATTTAAGAAATTGGACATTTCATAATCCGCAATCAATGATGGTCGCACGGAAAGAAGTTACAGAAAAGAGCGTATCACCAGAACTTAGACCATATGTAAAAATTGTACCCCAGCTAAATCCAATAGTGATACCCAAAGCAGTAACCTATGATTTACCCTATATTAATTCCTTATTGTTACTTACCCAGGCAAGAATTAAACGATATGATTATATTCTAGATTGCATGAAGAAAGATTATCAGGAATTATTTGATTCATTGGAAAGTAACCTTTTCATTATAGATCAATATGGATTAAAGCAAGAAGTACAATATATAGAATACGAATTTGATATGAGGCTGAGTGATAACTCTAATAATGTTGCCCAAGTATCTATGGCTATTCAAAAATCTAAATATGACGGAACAGACGATGATTATAATAAATGGGCTCTGTTTCATGGTTGACTGGTAATGACTTCATGGTTACGAAAATTCTTGATGATAATGAGCGTCCAAAAGGAAAGGAACTGGATTACAGCGATACACCTAAAGGTGCTGATGTAAGTGCCATGGTGCATATGTCAACCGAAAAATCGGTCAACCGCTCATTGAAAATTAGGTCACTTTTGACCTGGTTTGGCACCTGCCGCATTCCTTCCGCAGGTGCAGTTACTACTTAGTTACAGTTTCGAAGTCGGTTCCGTTGCTGCGAAGTGTTTCCCGAAGTCTGTAGGAATCGCCCTCCATATCAATCAGATAGGCCTTATATGTAAGCCTGTCAACGATTGCACTTGTAATGGCAGCATCTCCAAATATCTCGTCCCACCGTTCAAAGGTGAGGTTTGATGTGATAATGGTCGATTTCTGGGATGCCCTCAGGGAAAGTACTGTAAACAATAGATCAGCACCTTCCCGGTCGAAGGATATATATCCAAGTTCATCCGCTATGATCAGGTCGTATTTTTCAAAACGCTTTTGATACGCGCGGAGTTTTTGCTTGCTGTTGCTTTCCTTTAATTCTGTGACCAGATAAGGAATGGTTGTGTACAAGACGCGGTAGCCCTGCTCACAGGCCTTTATTCCAAGACCAATGGCAGTGTGTGTTTTGCCGGTTCCCGGATTACCGGTCATGATGATGTTTTTCCCTTCTCTGATAAAATCAAGGGAACATAATTCCGGTAATCGTTTTCGCATTCCTTCAGGGAGATGATCAATTTCAAGATCTTCGATATATTTCCGGTATGGAAATTTGGCAGCCTTGATTTTGCGTTCTTTTGCGCGCTGTTCCTCAGCATCTACTTCCATACGAAGAAGCTGATGCAGAAAGCCTTCATAGTCTGTTGCGCTTGATACTGCTTCTTCAAAATGCTCACTGATTGCATTCAGTTTTAGCAGACTACAGTACTCCTGGATCTCGTGTTGGATTTTTGCCTTCATTATACCACCTTCCTTTCTGACTGGTTCTGAACTTTGCGAAGGCGGTCGTATTGCGAAAGCGTTGTTTTAGATTTCTCGCTTAAGCGGTCAGTTTTTATATTTGTTTGTTTTGCATCTTCTTCCTTTTTGGCACATATGAGTGCTATTTTATCCGCGCTCATATCAAAAGGTGAGATTTTTTCAATCCTGCCTAAGGCTTCAGAGACGGCGGCAACACCGTATTCATATATGACATCTAAAACCTCTAGAAAAGTTTTGACATCTTTGCTATAATACTTTTCGTAAATGTTTTTTATTTGGGTGTCCGACTGAAGCAGTGCAGTGCTTTGATGCAGGGCACCCGGTTTTCTTTTCAGGGTTCTTAAGTAGTGGTAGATATCGATCTTCCATTGCTGGATCCCGAAATTCCGGTCGTGTCTGGCTATAATGTTTCCATCGTGATAAATGATAACTTTATCTGTATAAAGGCGGACATCCACTTCCTTTGATACATAAGTATCCGGAACGGAGTAATGATTCCTGGAAACCATGACAGTAGAATACTTATCTACTTTGCCTTTGCTCTTCATGCAGCTTTCAAACTTCGGCATTGCCGGGAGCAGGAACTCCTTTTCAGTTTCAAAGGTATCTGCCGGAACAGAGCCATCGTAGATAGCCTTTGCATTTAGCTTCATGCATTCACGAAACAGAAACTTGTTGGCTTCTGCCAGAGAATCAAACTTATCGCATCCGGGACCTGCAAAAGCTTTGCGTCGTACATACTCGACACTGCGTTCTACATGTCCCTTTTCGTTTCCGCTGCAAATGTTGCAAAAACGAAATTTAAAACCATAATAGATGGACAGTTCTGTGAGTGCTGTTGTGGGCTCCTTTTCGGTAAGCCCTACAAAACGTCTGACAGCAACCCGCATGTTGTCGTAGACCATTGTTTGAAAAGCACCATGGCTGTAAGTAAAGAAATCTGCATGAGATTCCTGAAATGCGGCAGTGTCCTGTGTCAGATACAGGCGGGCATATCTGAAATTTCCGTATGCGGAGGTAAAGACAGCCATTTGATACTTTTGGTAACCGGAATCCCCGATATCAAGTTTGACTGTTCCCCAGTCGAACTCACAGATCTCACCGGGCATATATTCCTGCCTTATGAAAGCTTCCTGGTGTTTGGTTTCAAGGTACTGGGTTGCTCTTTTTACAGTAGAATAACTTACATCAAACCCCTGCTTTTTGAGATAGTCGTGGATATCGATCTTTTTCATGGTCTGCTTTTGCATCCCCATGAGACGCTTGTCACGGTTTAGCTGAAGACATTTCTCGACAGCTTCTAAAAGCTCCGGCGTAGCTTTAGAGGGAATCCGATTGCTGGAATCATAAGTCGGCTTTTCAATAAAAGCCTGTATGATTTCCGAGGTATCCATATCCGGATTCATGCGAAGTAATTCTTCGCGTTTTTCATTATACTCGTTAACATACTTGTTAACGGTGTCCTTGCTGAGATGGAGAAGATTTGCAATGGCTCGGTTGCTCATGCCATCTATATGGGCAAGGATGATACGTTGTTTGATGATCAGTGTGATCACTCCTTTCAGCCTCCTTTATCTTTTGCTAGATAAAGGATAACATAAAAGTCTGGAGTGACCTAGATTTCAATGAGCCATGTGACCTAAATTTAGATTAGCATAAACACAAGGTGGTGAGGTATGGAGGAAACAATCAAGTTGACTTTTTTGAGCATCCAACGGTGATACAATGTGGAGATGTACGCACAATCAACATCTATGCCGCCGTTTCAAATGTTACATAGGAGGACAAGCCTTTTACACATTGGAAATTGCAACTGTTCTATTTTATAATATAGCTGTGAGGAGGTCGATATTATGAGAGATAAAACCTACCATATATATTTGGATAGCCCCGAAAGAAAACTTTTGATACATAGCCTTGTAGAGTTAAAAAATCAGCTCATTCAGCAAGGCAGATATACGGATTGTGTTGACGAGCTTGTTT
>ERZ779902.451-NODE-451-length-18147-cov-2.756799_pt1 | contig 18147 bp, 8 predicted proteins | sample MGYA00511350_ERZ779902 | MGnify/ENA primary metagenome ERZ779902 (study PRJEB29588, sample SAMEA2146908) | human gut metagenome | biome: human gut; feature: human-associated habitat; material: faeces | place: Denmark | collected 2008/2010 ...
CTCAGGAAATTGAACGCAAATTCTTAGTGAAAGGGAATTTCAAGCCGGAAGTATTTAAATCTACCCGTATCATGCAGGGGTATCTCTCTTCCGTGCCGGAACGTACCGTTCGGGTACGAATCAATGGAGAACAGGGATTCCTCACGATCAAGGGAAAAGGAAATCATTCCGGCATTAGGCGTTACGAATGGGAAAAAGAAATTCCTCTGAATGAAGCCAAGGAGCTGATGAAACTGTGTGAGCCGGGTGTTATTGATAAAACCCGTTACCTGATACGCAGCGGAAACCATGTTTTTGAGGTAGATGAGTTCTACGGTGAGAATGAGGGACTGGTAGTTGCCGAAGTGGAGCTTGCCTCGGAGAACGAGCCTTTTGAGAAACCGGACTTTATCGGGCAGGAAGTGACGGGAGATATCCGTTATTACAATTCGCAACTGATGAAACATCCGTTCAAGGAATGGAAGTAAACTAATTACGCCCCGTAATTGTTGATTCGTATATGGAGAAACTGTACCAATACTTGCCGGAAGAACTCGTCACTTTTATCCTGGTGACGGTATTTTCTTTGCTTATAGGTCTTTCCCTGAGGCGTATCAGTCTGAAGCGCGAAGGAGAGACGACCTTGTTCGGTACGGACCGCACTTTCACCTTTATCGGCATTCTGGGCTATCTCCTCTATATTCTCGACCCGACGGACTATCGCCTGTTTATGGGTGGCGGGGCTGTTCTGGGGGTGCTGCTTGCCTTGAATTATTACGTTAAGCAGGCGCAGTTTCATGTGTTCGGGGTCACTACCATTATCATTGCGCTCATTACGTATTGCATTGCACCTATCGTTGCTACGCAGCCCTCCTGGTTCTATGTAATGGTAATTGTGACCGTATTGCTCTTTACCGAGCTGAAACATACGTTTACCGAACTGGCACAGCGGATGAAGAACGACGAAATGATTACGCTTGCCAAGTTCCTTGCCATCAGCGGTATTATTCTCCCGATGCTGCCCGACGACAATCTGATACCGGGCATCAACCTCACGCCTTACAGTATATGGCTGGCTACGGTGGTGGTTTCGGGCATCTCCTATCTTTCTTATCTGCTGAAAAGATACGTATTCCGCGAGTCCGGTATTTTGGTTTCCGGCATTGTAGGCGGGTTGTACAGCAGCACTGCCACCATATCCGTACTGGCGCGCAAAAGTCGGAAAGTATCCGCCCAGGAAGCACCCGAATATGTGGCGGCGATGCTGTTGGCGGTCAGCATGATGTTCTTGCGGTTTCTTATCCTGATAGGAATATTCAGTGTAGGGGCTTTGCCAGCCATTTATCCGTATTTGTTGATAATGTCTGCCGTTGCTGCCGGGACGGCGTGGTTCCTGCATTCCCGGTGGAAGCGTCCTGCTATGTCGGAAACGGTCGATGAAGACGAGGACGGCAGCAATCCGCTGGAGTTCAAGGTAGCGCTTATTTTTGCCGTGCTTTTTGTGGTATTTACAATCGCTACCCATTATACGTTGATATACGCCGGCGAGGGCGGGTTGACTCTGCTCTCCTTTGTTTCCGGCTTCAGCGACATCACTCCGTTCATCTTGAATCTTCTGCAGGGTACGGGCAATGTGCCTGTTTCATTGATAACGGCTTGCAGCATGCAGGCGATAGTAAGCAACATTGCCGTAAATATGTGTTATGCATTGTTCTTCTCCGGCAAGAAGAGTCCGTTGCGTTCGTGGGTGTTGAGAGGCTTCGGTTGTGTCATTGCCGCCAATGTGCTCCTGCTGCTGTTTTTCTACTTTCTGTAAATCAATGTGCTTCTGCAAAAGTGAAAGAATGTACGCTTACATTTTTCTAAATGCTTTGTTGTAAGTTATCCGTTTGTTTTTCCAAAAAGAAACTATACTATAGTTTTATGAGAATATAATATACCTTTTTTATTTTGTATATTATTGATTATCATAATATTAAATAAAACATGTAAGGAGGTATGTGTTCTTTTCTTTGGGAGACTTTTTTTCTACTAAATACACTTCTTTAAAACATGTTTTAGAGCATGTGTACACTTATTTGAGAATATAGTAAACGCTTTCTACTTGTCTGTCGTATACTTTTGCTCACAAATTAATAATTAATCAGAAATACTATGGATATAGCAAAAAGATGTGAGCAGAACCCTTTGCTTGCGCCCAAAAATTTGAAAGCAGGCATAGATGGAATGGAAATAACATGTTTGTTAAACCCTGGAGTTTTCAGGTATCAAGACAAAATATGGCTACTTTTGCGCATTGCAGAACGACCTATACAAAAAGAAGGTATTATTAGTTTTCCTATATATAATAAAGAAGGTAAAATAGAGGTTGTTTCTTTTTCAAAGGATAGTCCTGATTTGAATGCGTCAGATCCTCGGGTAATCAGTTATAAGGGTAAGGATTATTTAACAACAATGTCATATCTAAGATTGGTTTCGAGCACTGATGGCATTCACTTCAAGGATGAACCAGAGTTTCCACCAATTTTTGGAAAAGGTGAATTAGAGACATTTGGTATTGAAGATTGTCGTGTTGCTACAACAGAAGATGGTTTTTACCTTACTTTTACAGAGGTATCACCTGTGGCAGTAGGGGTGGGATTAATTCATACTAAAGATTGGAAGAACTATGTGAGATATGGAATGATATTTCCGCCACATAATAAAGATTGTGCTCTGTTTGAACAAAAAATAGGTGGTCGATACTTTGCTTTTCATCGCCCAAGCAGTCCAGAGCTTGGTGGTAATTATATTTGGTTGGCAGAATCTCCTGATCGTCTGCATTGGGGAAACCACAAATGTGTGGCAGTAACTCGTGAAGGAATGTGGGATTGTGCTCGTATAGGTGCTGGTGCGGCTCCTATCAAGACTGATAGAGGTTGGTTGGAAATTTATCATGGAGCCGATTTCAATCACCGTTATTGTTTAGGAGCTTTGCTCCTTGATTTAGAAGATCCTTCAAAAGTAATTGCAAGAAGTGAAGATCCTATCATGGAACCTATTGCTTCTTATGAACAGACCGGTTTTTTTGGAAATGTTGTTTTTACAAATGGACATTATGTAGATGGTGATAGAATAACAATGTATTACGGAGCAAGTGACGAAGTTATTTGTAAGGCGGAGTTCTCTATTAAAGAAATCTTGAATACGCTAAAATAGAATGATATAGATGATGGATAAATTGAGGAAAGAATATTTATTCTTTAAGCAACAAGAACCTAACATGAAAATATTGCTGTTAACCAATATGCTTTATGCATTGGTGCTACCGGTAGTTGAAATTTTTGTGGGAGCTTATATAATGAGAAATACTAGTGATCCGGTTATGGTTGCCTTTTATCAGTTAGCTATGTATGCGGGTATTGTTGCTACTTCTTTTGTGAATGGTCTTTTACTGAAGAAATACAATGTAAAAATTCTCTATTCGGCAGGAATATTGGTAAGTGGTATTTCAATGTTCGGAATGATGACTATTAAGTCGCTTGGATTTATCGAACTTGGTTTGGCGGGCTTTTTAATGGGGGCGGCTTCAGGCTTTTTTTGGACGAACCGTTATTTATTGGCTCTTTATAATACTAATGATGATAATCGTAACTATTTTTTTGGATTGGAGTCTTTCTTTTTCTCTATTACCTCTATTGGCGTACCTTTGGCTATCGGTGCATTTATTAGTCAGATAGGTGGAAAAGAAATTTTGGGTTTTATGTTTAATATCAGTGATTCCTACCGTATGGTAACGATGGGAGTAGTGGTTATTACTATTATTGCTTGTTTAGTGCTATGGCGAGGGAATTTTAATAATCCGAAAGAAACCAACTTTCTTTATTTCCGATTTAATATCCTTTGGAAAAAGCTGCTTTGGTTGGCTGCTTTGAAAGGTATGGTTCAGGGGTTCTTGGTAACGGCTCCGGCTATATTGGTCCTTAAGTTAGTAGGTGATGAAGGGGCTTTAGGTTTGATACAAGGTATCAGTGGGGCGCTGACAGCAATTTTGGTTTATATATTAGGACGCATAGCTCATCCGAAAGACCGTTTGAAGATATTTGTAGGTGGGTTAATACTCTTTTTTATTGGCACCCTGTGGAATGGCATTCTTTTTTCGGTTGTAGGAGTTATTATTTTTGTTCTTTGTAAGGTGGTTTTTCAGCCTTTGTTTGATTTAGCTTATTTCCCTATTATGATGAGAACCATTGATGTTGTTGCAAAGATTGAGCATAGAAATGAATATGCATATATCTTGAGCCATGAATTCGGACTGTTTTTGGGAAGGGCGTTTGGATTACTGTTATTTATATTTCTTTCATATAGCATTTCACAGGATTTTGCTCTGAAGTATGCATTGATTATTGTTGCAGGATTGCAGTTAATAGCATACCCTTTAGCTAAAAATATTATTAACCAAACTAATATTATCGAACATGAAAATGATAAGTAAAAGTTTTTATACCTTTATTATTGTTGGCCTATTGGTCTCTTGCTCTAGTGGAAAAGATAACTTCGGAGAGAAGATTGTGCAGGTTTCTATTAATAGAGTAGACTCTATGCCTGATATTCCGGAAACTTATAAGATGTTAGATTGGCGACAGAAAGCAAAAGATTATGACCGCTTCATTTTCGATTGGAACAATAAGAGTGAAGTCGGTCCATTGATTTGGTTGGATGATGCCCGTCGGAATATTGATCAGACTACTTTTGGTTTATATACAGCTATTAAAGATATCCGACAGGGGAAAGATGCAAATAATGGAGAGTTTCATGAAAGTTTGAATTCATTGGCTGCTATTTTAGGTGCCGGTTTGGTAGGCATTGATAAAACCAATCAGGATGGATACAATTATGTAAAGATGGTTCAAAACTACTTCAATTCGGATAATGGATGGAATATAATGATGAACAACACGAATCCGGCAGTCGCTAACTTGGGTGGTGGCTATGGACGTGACTGGTGGTATGATGTACTTCCTAACGCTTTGTATTATGCTGTATGTGACGTATTTCCAAATGTAGATGGAGCTGAGAGGATACAAAGAAGCATTGCTGAACAGTTTGTAAAAGCAGATTCTGTATTAAATGGAAATTATGACTATTCATACTTTGATTATAAAAATTTAAAAGGCTATGTTAATCATATTCCCATGCAGCAGGATGCAGCAGGTGGACATGCCTATGTGCTTTTATGTGCTTATCATAAATTTGGTGATCCACGCTATTTGGAACATTGTAAGAGTGCCTTGGAAGCACTAATTTCTCAGAAAGAAAGCCGTTTTTATGAAGCTCTTTTGCCTTTAGGTGTATATGTTGCAGCTTATTTAAATGCTACAGAAGGGACAAATTATAATGTATCTAAACTCTTTGATTGGGTGTTTGATGGCTGTCAAAGTTCTTCTGGACGTACTGGCTGGGGAATTATAGTAGGAAAGTGGGGAGATTATGATGTAAGTGGATTACAAGGGAGTATAACAGATGGTGGTGGATATGCGTTCCTTATGAATAGTATCAAACCGGCATGGCCTTTCATTCCATTAGTTAAGTACCAACCCGAATATGCAAAAGCTATCGGTAAGTGGATGCTAAACAACTCAAGTGCATGCCGTCTGTTTTATCCGGGTGATATTGATGAAAAGCATCAATGGGCTCCGGAACTGAAAAATATTACAAATAACAATGTGTCGTATGAAGGCCTGAGAAAGGCGGATGATTATGGTAAGGAATCTTTGAAAGGGGTTAGTCCGGTTGCGATTGGCGATGGTCCTAAATGGATAGAAGGTAACCCTGCTGAAAGTATGTTTAGCGTATATAGCTCTTCTCCGGTTGGTATTTTGGGAGCAATTATAACAAAAACCGATGTAGAAGGTATTCTTCAGTTGGATTGTAATGCTACTGATTTTTATGTGGATAAGCCTTATCCGGTTTACCTTTATTATAATCCCTATAAAGAGGCTAAAACTATTACTTATCGGGCATCACAAGAATGTGACCTGTTTGATATTGTTGCAAAAAAGTATGTTGCTAGAAATGTGAATGAAAGTGGCTTGATTGAGATTCCGGCTAATGATGCAAGAGTTATCGTAGAACTTCCTCAAGGTACGGTATTGGAGCTACAAGATGGTAAGATTATTGCCAATAAAGAGAATATAATTGCATATAAATAAAACCTATTGTAAAACTAATAATTGAAGTATTATGAAATTTAATTTGTTTTCGAGTAAATCTAGGGTACGGCAATTTTGCCTGACTATGCTTTGCTTGTTTTTATTCCAGGGAGTCATTGCCCAAAATAAAATGTTGGTTGGAACCGTTGTAGATGAACTTGGAGAGACTTTGATTGGAGTAAGCGTCTTGAATAAAACTACAGGAGAGGGAACTATTACTGCCATAGATGGCAGCTTTAGCCTTTCGGGTAAGCAAAATGATTTAATTCAATTCTCTTATATAGGCTATGCCTCTGTGGACTATGTAGTTAAACAAGAGGAAAATATCAGAGTTGTGTTGAAAGAAGATACGCAAAATCTAGAGGAAGTGGTTGTTGTGGGGTATTCTGCACAAAAAAAGTCTTCTCTTACAGGAGCTATTGCACCAGTGAATATGGATGATATGGAGAAGCGTCGGGTTGCCACAGTGTCTCAAGCTCTCCAAGGTCAGGTTGCCGGTGTGCAGATAACCCAAAGTACAGGTGCACCGGGTGATGACATCTCCATGTTGATTCGTGGAGAGGGCACTATCGGTAATAATAGCCCTCTGTACATCATTGACGGAGTACCATCAAGAACCATGACTTTTTTGAATCCGTCTGATATTAGCTCAATTACAGTACTAAAGGATGCTTCTGCGGCTGCTGTTTATGGTTCACGTGCTTCTGGCGGTGTAGTTGTGATTACGACTAAAGAAGGTGAAGTGGGAAAAGGACATTTAGAACTGAATTATTATTATGGAATACAGAAGGTTGCGAATCTACCCAGGATGCTGAATACTCAACAATATATGGATGTGCAGGAAATAGCATGGAATAATGCCGGTTATGAAGGCTCAAATCCTTATACTATTGATAAAAAAAGGACAGATCTTGCCGATACTGATTGGTTAGATGAACTATTTACTTTAGGACAGACTCATAATATTCAAGCAACTATGAGTGGAGGTTCGAAAGGTGTAAACTATTTGCTTTCTGCTGGATATATTTCTCAAGATGGTATTGTGGTATATGATAATGATAGGTATCGTCGCTTTAGTTTGCGCTCAAATATAAATGCAAAGTATTATGACAGACTCAATATAGGAGCTAATGTACAATTGACTTATTCAATTCAGGATAAATTAAACTCAAAAGGTGATGCGCCGGGTATTATCAGACATGCTATGTTGCGTCCGTCAGTGTTAAGTGTTTATAAAGATGTGAATGATCCTACTTATAAAGCTAATGATCCTTTTACGGACTTGCCTTTTTATAAGAATAACGATCGAAACGGCGGTTGGGAAAGTAGCAAATATGAATGGACGTCTAATCCTATTGCTTTAGCTTATTATACAGATGATAAACGTTCGCAGTACACAACATTTGGTAATGTTTTTGCAGAATACGAGTTTTTGCAAGATCATTCTTTAAAGTTCAAGACTAATTTGGGTATTGATTTGAATCTTTATCACAATAAGGCTTTCAATCAGAATTTTGGTGACGATGATGGCAGCGGTTCGGATGTGGATAAAGGTTTGGGTAGACAAAACAGACCGAGTAACCTTGATGAATCACGTGGTGAAAGTTTCACATTGACTTGGAATAATACGCTAAGTTATGCAAAACAATTTGAAAGGCATAATATTAATGCTGTAGCGGGTACTGAATTTATTTCCAATTATGAATCATCTATAGGAGCTTCTCGGCAACGTTATGATTATACTAATGATACTTTCAGATATCTTGATTTTGGTGGAACAGAGTCTGATATATGGAATAGTGGCTCAGGCTCAGAGTGGGCATTGATGTCTGTTTTCGCCTCTGCTACTTATGTATATGATAACCGCTATATGATAACTGGAAATTTTCGTGCAGATGCTTCTTCCCGGTTTGCAAGTAATCATGCTTGGGGATTTTTTCCTTCAGTGTCGGCTGGATGGAAAATGTCTGAAGAAAAGTTTCTGAAAAATATATCGTGGTTATCAGATTTGAAGTTGAGAGGTAGTTGGGGACAGTTGGGGAATCAAGAGATTGATAACTATACCTTTATGACTTTATTAAAGAAAGATGGTGATAAATATGTTATTTCCCGTTATGGCAATCCCGATTTGAAATGGGAAACATCAGAACAGTGGAATGTTGGTGTTGATTTAGGAATATTGAGAAACAAGTTATATTTGTCTGCCGACTACTTTATGAAAACAACATCAGATATATTGTTACCAATTTCATTGCCTTCTTATGTAGGTAGTGTATCTCCTACAATAGTGAATGCTGGTACTGTGCGTAATAAAGGTTTTGAACTATCATTGACATATAGGGATAAAGTGGGTGATTTTAATTATAGTATTAATGGCAACATTGCTACTTTAGACAATAAGGTACTAAAATTACATCCTAATTTGCCTAATATTGATGGCAAGGTTACCCGTACAACAGTAGGTCAGCCATTGAATGCTTATTATGGTTTTGTGATGGAAGGTATTTATCAAAATGAGGCAGAAATTAATGAACAACTTTATGCAACAGACAATCCTACGGTGCAGCCTGGAGATATTCGTTTCAAAGATTTAGATAATAATGGAAAGATAGATGACAATGACCGCGATTTTCTAGGTAGCCCGATTCCTAGGTTTACTTACGGATTTACTCTGAATGGAGAGTATAAAGGGTTTAATTTTTCTATGTTGTTTCATGGAGTGCAAGATGTGCAACATTTTAATGATTTGAAGAAAATTTTGAATTATGATACGCGCCCATTCAATCATACAACAGAGATGTTGGGTTACTGGCATGGAGAAGGGACAAGTAATTCGATTCCTCGTCCAAGTTTTACGGACAATGGGGGAAGCAGAATATCAAGCATATTTGTAGAGGATGCTTCTTTCTTTAGATTAAAAAATGTTGAGCTAGGCTATTCTTTTGCAAAATTGCTGAAGAAAATCAATTCACCTATATCCGATTTGAAAATATATGTGTCGGCAGAGAATTTGTTTACCGTAACTTCATACTCAGGTCTGGATCCTGAATCTACGGACCTAATAGATTATGGAACTTATCCCCAAGCAAGATCATTCTTGTTTGGTGTAAATGTTAAATTTTAAACTGTTAAAGATTAGACTAATGAAAAAGATACATATAACTTTGTTTAGTGTGATAAGTCTTTTGTTTGTGACAAGTTGTGATGATTATTTACATAAAGATCCGATAGGATTATTAACACCGGATAATGTAAATACAAATCCTACGCTTACAAGTGTTCAATATTCAGTAAACTCTACTTATCAGATGCTTGCGAGTACTTTGAATTTGCTGGGAGATTGGGCATGGGATGACGGTACTGTGACTCGTAATGATTTTGTTGTTTATGATTTAGCTTCGGATGACGCTTTGAAGAAATGGAATCCAGATGGCGACCAGCCTTGGATGGATGAAATTCAGAACTACTCATATATAGCTTCTAACACTGCATTCAACGGTTTCTGGAGTTATCAATATGAGGGTGTTTCTAGAGCAAATTTAGCTTTAAGCTATCTGATGGATGATAAAATTATAGAGGCTGTTGGGATGGATGCTTCATTAAGAAAGCGTTTGTTGGGTGAAACTTATTTTCTACGTGCCTTCTATTATTTCGATCTCGTTACGAACTTTGGTGATGTTCCTTTTTTGATAGCTCCTATTAAAGATTTTGAGGATGCATATAAGGTATCTGAGAGAACGGACAAAGAAATAGTTTGGGAACAGATTATGAATGATTTGGAAGATGCAAAAGGAAATTTGCCACTTACGAAGTTCTCATCAGAAAGTGAGCCTTGGAGGGTCTCTTTGGGAGCTGTTTTAGCAATGCAGGCTAAGGTGGCATTATATAGAAAGGATTATCCGGGAGTACTAAGTGCTATTAAAGAACTTGAAGATAAAGGCTTTTATCGTTTGAACAGTAATTATTTTGACTCATTTAGCCAGTATCATGAGTTCACCGATAATGAGGTTATTTTTGCTTACGATCATAAGGAGAAGATGACTCCGGCGCAAGGTAACGGGTTGTGTGCTTTGCTGGGTTGGGGCTTCTTTGCACCTTCTAAGAGTTTTATTAAGGAGTTTGAACCGAATGACCCACGTTTGAATTTGACCGTTGATGTTGAAAAGCAATTGGTGTATAAAATTTTGGGTGATTTATCCAATAAGAACCAAGGTTATGATGATGCCCCAAGTAATAAAGTGTATATCCGTTATGCAGATGTGATGTTATGGAAGGCCGAAGCTTTGATTGAAACAGGTAAGGTATCCGATGCTATTGATATTATCAATGAGGTCAGAGAAAGGGCAAGAAATACTGTGGGGGTTGATGGGGAGACGAAAGCTCCTGCTGGAACATTACCCGATAGAGATAGGCTTGGTTCCAAAGAACAAGCATGGGAATGGTTGATACACGAACGTCGCGTGGAACTTGGATTGGAGTCTCATCGCTTTAGAGACCTGAAACGTTGGGGCATTGCAAAGGAAGTGCTTAACGCTAATGGCCAGGCTTTTACGGATCGTAACTATTTGTTCCCGATTCCTCAAAAAGATATAGATAAGTCTGGTGGCAAGTTGATTCAGAATCCTGGTTATTAATTATTCTTGAGGATGTGTTGAATTTTTAGTGTTTTATCACTTGTGAGTTGCTGTTTCCGATGAAGGAAAAATTAACAGGGATTATCCGGATCTGTTTTTATATTTGATTTGTATCATCTGTTTCTGAAGAATGTTCCAATGATAGCTAATTTATTTTTGACACATCCTCTATAATTTAGATATACTATGAGTAAGCATTTTATATGCCTTGTATTTTTGTTGGCTATTTTTTGTGTGCAGGGATTCGCTGACGAGATGAAGTTACATGTGTTGGGAAATAAGAACCAAGGATATTATGTGAATATCTATTATGGTTCCCAATTGATAATGGAGCAAGGTAAAGCCGGAGAGTTGGATTTATATTTTGATAATGAAGATTACTCTGTCAGAGAGACCTTGAAAGGGTGGAAAGCGACTTCGGTGGAACAGTCGGAGCGAAAAGTGGTACTTTCAGGAAATGTGTATTTAAAGAAGTTGGAGGCAGACTTGTCGGTTAATGTGATTTATGAGGTTGTTAGTTCACAATTGGTCAGTAAGCGAATAGAGTTACAACAGAATAATCTTTCTTTATTATATTATTCAGTTGGTACATCCATAACTGCTGCCGACAAGCCTTCTACTTTTTGGAGCTTTGATGATAATGAGAATATGGGCGGGGTAGCCCATGAAACCTATCCGGCAGCAGGATATATGTTGAACGATACATTGGCTGTAGGGCTGCTGACTGATGCTGGTGATAAAAATCTGTGGACACGCAATATCCGCCGCCGTCCGTCTAAACAGGGGGAAATCGGTTTTAGAGCGATACGCGAAATTTGTGATGCTAATCTTATCAGGATTGCCGATGAAAGACAGCGTCAAAAAGGAGATTATTTCGTGAAATTCACTTTCGGTGAAGTATCCGATTTTAATCATCCGGTGAATACTTGCTTTTACCCAGTTCCTGAAATACAGAAATGGAAATCTTATGCAGGTGCCAGTTTGGAAAGGAACGGGAATGTGTTTACTGTGAAAGGAAATTCGGTGCAAAGTGAAATATCTGGTGTACGTATCCCTTATAAATTGTCTGATGGTTTTTATACAATTCGTTTTAAACATCGCTCTGCAAATCCCATCACAGTGAAGTTGTGGAAAGGCGAAGGAACGGGCAGTATAGATGTTGCAGGACTGCATTATCAAACGGATATGCCTTCTTCTGCAGCAGATTGGGTGCAGCAAGAAGAAACAGTTTTTATAGCAAACACAGAGCAGGAGCTTACTTACCTGTTGATTGCAGCTTCTTCCTTACAGAAAGGAAGTGACTTTAATTTGGAAATAACAGATTTGGAAGTCATCCGTTCAGATGCTCATAACTATGCCTATCACTGTTTGAAACAGAATAAGAAAGAGGTTAAGAGAGTCTTCATTTTTGCCACACCGGCTCAGCCTACTTTACATGATCTTCGTTTAACATCTCAAGTCTATTTGGCGGATGGACTGGGCTTTAAGGGTACTACGGAAGAGAAGTGCTTGTATGCTTGTTATCAGATGCTGATGTGGATTACAAGTCGAAACAATTTTACTCCCTTGAATGTTCCAAGTATTAATTATGCTCCTGACATGTATAATAGAGATTCTTTCTGGAGTCTTATGGGAGTATATGATAAAGATGCTTCTGAGGAAATATTTGATGCTTGGGCAGCAACACAAGATGTACGAGGAGCTATCGGTACTATTATTACTCCTTGCATGGGAAGTAGGGAAGTAAAGGGTAATGATGCCACGCTTGAATTCTTATGGTTTGCTTTGGTTAATCATCGGTTATATGGGACACCCATTCCTATGGATAAGATAAAGAAAGCTTTCAATTTTTGTATCAATGAGTACGACCCTGATGGAGACGGTATTTGTGCTGCAGAGTTTGTATTGGGACAGAATGATGTGGTGGAATATCCGGATAAGACATCCGACTTGGCTGTTAATCAGGGGATGTTTGCCGTTACTCTCCAAGTAGCGAAGGAACTAGGACTTCCTGTTTCTCAAAAATATGTGGAGAAAGCTAATCAGGAATATAGGGCTTTCTATGACAAGAAGAGAGGATATCTGATCGATAATCGTAAATATCCTTATTCTATTACATTCAATTCTCTATTGCCGGAGTTTGTATCGTGGTGGCTATTTGATAAACCTATACTGACGTCAGAGATGGTTGTCAAAACCCTGGATAAAGTTCCTGTAAAGAATGGATATTCACCGTTGATTTTCCATGAAAAAGATACTTTTTTCACTATGGAGAACAAACCTTTTTCACCCAATATGTTTTGGGATAATGGTATCTATTATAATGCTGGCAGTTGGATGCGTGAAGAGGTTTGCGGATATGTAGCTGGATTGAAACATGGATGGAAGGATGCTAAAAAACGAATCAAAGACCGACTTGCCGTAGAGATCACGCTTCATCCGGATGAGCCTTTTAGCCATGAGTTTTTACCTTATGATTTAAGCGTATCCGGCTGTTGGTGGCCTAGCACAAGGGTTTTTTCTTGGAATGTTTTTGTTCTCAGAGCATTGGAAGTTGCCGGTATGCGCTCACCATTACAAGACCCGGGATATTTTAAGTATGTCTTGAAGCAGCATTAACGAATAATTAATACAGTCTGTTGATTCTTGTTTGCTAAAAAGAACAGAAGTGGATTAGTTGTCATTTAGATGCAGATTACATATAGGACGAATCTGTGTAATCTTATTCCTTCTAGGGGTTATTCGTTGTCAAGGATAGATAATCTTTTAAGGGTACAGTACTAGAAGGAATAAATATCTTCATTTAGCCTTTGTAGGATCATAATACTCGTTGTTATTGGAGAAATGTATATATTTGCATTTTATCCTAAATGCTTAAACAGGAATATTATACATGAAAACATCTTTATTTACACAAATAATTCATTTTCTACTTATTTTATTTTTTACCTCTGAGAATCTATATGCTTCTAATGTGGTGAGATATATCTCTAATATAAATGGGCTGACGAATAATTCGGTAAACTGTATTTTGGAAGACTCCGAGAATACAATGTGGATAGGAACATGGGATGGACTGAATGCGTACAATGGGAGAGAAATCACAACGTTTAGGTATAGTAAAAGTGATCCGAACTCTATAAGCAATAATATTATTCGTCAGATAATTGAGAAAGAAAACTGTTTATGGATAGCTACAGATAATGGTATTAATCGTTTGGACAAGCAAACCTATCAGATAACAAGGTATTATTTGAGGAAAGATAACAAGATTCCCTACCAGGAAAAGTCATTTATTCTTGCACAGAGTGCTGGAAGTGAAATTGTTTGTTTTGTAAAGGGAGTGGGCTTCTTTATATATGATGATTCTATTGATGAATTCAATTTTGTCAAAACTGATTTTGTAACTGAGGTGAAAGATTTCTCCATAGATAAATTGGATAATTTGCTTTTTCTTTTGGAAGACGGTACTATTGCTCATATTTCTTATAGGCAATTTATTAAGGAGGGAAAGAAGGATAAATTGCTGTCTATTGGCATGGATGGTCCAGTGAATAGCTTGTTTCAGAGTGGCGGTCGATTTGTTTTGAACGGGAAGAACAGACTTTTCATACTGAATCATGACTTTACAGTTTCTCATTCTATTCGGCTTAGCATAAGTAAGCCTGTATCTCAAGTCCTTTTATCTGGTGATGTGATGTACATCAGTTTTATAGAAGGTGGGTGTATTCTTTACGATCTAAAATCTGATACTCATACTTATCTGGATGAATTGCCTAATCAGTTATCTGTATTTACTCTTTATCTTGGTAGCCAAAATATCTTATGGATAGGTACGGATGGGCAAGGATTGATACAATTTTATCATTATGACTCATTGTTTCAGACAATTCATACTACTCATCCTGTAAGATGTTTTTGTGAAGATACTATCGGTAATATCCTTGTTGGAACAAAAGGAAATGGAATAAAACTGTTAAATCCTGATACTAAGACAATACGTGATTATTTAGATGAATCTCAAGGGCTAATATCTAATTCTGTTTATGCCTTGAGGAAGAATAGAGCCAATGATATTTTTATTGGAACGGAAGGTGTAGGTATTAATATTTTGGATGCGGTTACCGGACGACTTAATAGGCTGGACATACCAGATAAATATCCAATGTTTAAAGCGGTATACAACATCTTTTTTACTAACAACGATTCATTAATGTGGATAGGCACCTCAGGTTATGGGCTGATAAAGATGGAGATTTCTAAGGAGCAGGGTAGATATAGGGTAAAAGGCTTCCGTCAGTACAATTCATCAGATAAAAGTATTTCACTGAGTAACGATGTAGTTTATGCTATTGCGTCCGATCCTGAAAACCAGGCATTATGGTTTGGAACTCGTGGTGGGGGATTGCATTGGATTAACTTAAAAAACAATGCTATCAAGACTTTGGAAGATATTGATAGTCGTATTCTACTTACTAATAGTGATATACTTTGTTTGTTTCAAGATCATTCGGACACTTGGATAGGAACCAGCTATGGACTTAATAAGTTACAAGGTTGTAACAACGACTTCACTTTGACTAAGTACGTTGATGGGACTTTGACTAACAAAACTGTTCATGGGATATTAAAAGATTCAAAGAATAATATTTGGATAAGCACTAATCAAGGTCTCTCTTGCTTGAATATCACTAATGGTAAGATCGATAATTACACTCTGAACGATGGCTTGCAGAATGATGAATTTTCTGATGGAGCTTTTTTAAAAGATAGGCGTAATTATCTGTACTTTGGTGGAGTGAGTGGTCTTAATTATTTCAATCCCCAAAATATACATAAAAGGGATTTTAATCCACTTCTTACTTTGAATACTCTAAAGATATATAATACACTGCAAGATATTAACAAACGTATAGAGAAAGCTATCCTAAAATTAGGTTATGAAGAGCGTTTTGTATCGTTTAATTTCATAGCTAAAGATTTTATAAATAACGAGAATTGTGAATACGCTTATCGTTTGAAGAACCATTCTGATGATTGGGTGGAGATGGGAAATAATCCTAGTCTCATTTTTACTCATCTACCCTCCGGTAATTATCATTTGGAAGTAAAATGTACTAATGGTGACAGAGTTTGGGGGAATCATATCTATCGCCTGACGATTAAAGTTGGTTATCCATGGTGGCTTAGCGTGCCGGCTTTAACTATCTATGGAGTATTGATTGTCATCATCTTTTGTATTGTAAAATCGGTAGTGAAGAATCGCATTCGCCTTAGTCGTCAGGTTCTTATTGCTCGCGTAGAAAGGGAACATGAACAGAAAAACTATGAATCAAAGCTTAATTTCTTTACTAATGTTGCTCATGAATTCTTTACTCCCTTAACCTTGATTTACACTCCAGCTCAACATTTGTTGGAACAGTATGGATTCGATGAGAATACAAGGAAATATTTACAGATAATCAAGAATAATGCGGAACGGATGCAGAAGTTAATTAGTGAACTCATGGAATTTCGCAAAGCTTCAGGGAATATGAGTTTGCATCCGAAGTATATAGATGTAAAGACACTCGTGGAGTATGCTTCAGATAATTATATTGATATTCTTCGGGATAATAAGATTGATTTTAAGATAGTGATGCAAAACGTGGCAAAAATATATTCGGATTCTAATGCTTTGGAGAAGATTATATTCAACTTACTGTCCAATGCTTTTAAATATACACCGCGTAATGGCTACATCAAGGTCATGCTTTCGCAGGATGATCCAGACAGTACATTACATCTATTGATTCGTAATTCAGGTAAAGGATTGACGGAGCAGCAAATGGCGGAAGTATTTGACAAGTACAAGATATTTGATGTTGCAAAGTTTGGTAATTCAGTTAGTAATGGTATAGGTTTGAACCTCACTAAACAACTCGTTGAACTACTTGGAGGTGAGATAAGCGTAAGTAGCGAATTGGGGAAGTATGTGGAATTCTCCGTAATGATTCCTTCATTGTCATCTGATAGTTTACAGGTCTCTGCGCTGGATGAGGATGATACTGTACCTCAAGAAGAGGTGAAAGCAGATCTTTCAAAGATTCATAAGGAAATTGTAGTATTGGTTGTTGAAGATGAGAAGAATATTTGTGAACTGTTATGTGATATTCTCTTTGAGTACACTGTGCGCGTGACCCGAGATGGTATTGAAGCCTTAAGTGAAATAGAGCATAATCATCCTGATATTATCATTAGCGATATAATGATGCCTAATATGGATGGACTGACACTGATAAATAAACTTAAGTCAGAACTCAAGACAAGTTATATCCCAATCATTGGAGTCTCGGCAAAGGCTTCTGTAGAAGACCAAATAAATGCTTTCAAGCATGGTGCTGATGCTTATATTACTAAACCTTTTCACCCTAAACAGATAATATCTACTATTGAGAATCTACTGTCTAGGCAGACATTGTTGAAAGATTATTTTAATTCCAGTTTATCGTCCATCAAAGTGAGGAACGGCATTGTACTCCATCCTGAGGATGAAGAGTTGATACATACTGTGACAGACTTTATTCAGAGTAACATTGACGATGAATCACTCAGTCCTTCTACCATTGCCGATTTTGTAGGTGTGAGTAAGGCTACTCTCTATCGTAAGTTTAAAGAGATAATGGATAAGACTCCGAGTGAGTTCATCCGTAGTATTAGATTGGAACATGCGGCTAAATTATTGAGGACTACAAGGCTAACTGTATCAGAGATTATGTTTAAATGTGGTTTCTCCAATAAATCTTATTTTTATCGAGAGTTTTTCAAACAATATGGAGGGTCACCTAAAGAGTATCGAAGTCAGTGATGAGAATGGACGTTAAGTGCTGTTTATGTTAAAAGTCATTCAGTTCTAAGTAAAATTATATCTTGGTATGGAAAGTTAGGGAGAGTGTTTTTATTTAGTTTGGGTTACGTATTTTTGTTTGATAGGTGTGAATTCTGATTTCCGTAACTCCTGCCGTGTTTGGATGGTTCATAATGAGCTTTCATAACAGCCCTCTACAATAATGCTCAATTATTATGGTTATCGGGCTTTGGTTTATGACGAGATAACATTGTAGATATTAGTTGTCCGTTTTGCTGAAAATGGTACGGAACCCATAAAGAGCTGAAATCTTTGTAGTGCTTTTGAGAACGGATGCAGTAGACGCGGTTTACAAGTATCAGATTGTGTATTTTGCCGAAGTAACAGGGGAAATATTCGTCTTTTAGTCTGTTGAGACCGAATTTCAGGAATAAGTATTGTACCCTATACAGAGTGATGCATAACAGCTTGCAGCATGCAGGCGATAGTAAGCAAC
>ERZ779902.473-NODE-473-length-17671-cov-3.523672_pt1 | contig 17671 bp, 14 predicted proteins | sample MGYA00511350_ERZ779902 | MGnify/ENA primary metagenome ERZ779902 (study PRJEB29588, sample SAMEA2146908) | human gut metagenome | biome: human gut; feature: human-associated habitat; material: faeces | place: Denmark | collected 2008/2010 ...
CGCGAGCTGGGTTCAGAACGTCGTGAGACAGTTCGGTCCCTATCCGGCGTGGGCGTAGGATATCTGAGAGGAGCTGTCCTTAGTACGAGAGGACCGGGATGGACTGACCTCTGGTGTACCGGTTGCACTGCCAAGTGCATGGCCGGGTAGCCAAGTCGGGACGGGATAAACGCTGAAGGCATCTAAGCGTGAAGCCCCCCTCAAGATGAGATATCCCATAGAGTAATCTAGTAAGACCCCTTGAAGACGACGAGGTAGATAGGTGAAAGGTGGAAGCGTGGTGACATGTGGAGCTGATTCATACTAATAGGTCGAGGGCTTAACCGAAGAAGGTTAGGTTTGCAAAAAGAAACGGATAGAACGAGAGTTATCCAGAGGATAATCGGATGAAAAAGAATTTTAATGTGCAGTTTTGAAGGAACAGGAATATAAATATTTAAAATATACAGGCTGTTGTGTTTCGGTACATAACAGCTTTTTTGTTGTATAAGTTTGTTGTAAAACTTTATCTTATATAGTTAAAATTTATATAAAAATGTCATCATAAATAATTTGTGTAAAAATGTATAGTAAATTTAGGCATTTTGTTGACAAATGTCAGAAAGTGTGGTAATTGTTATTATAACAACACAAATAATATATAAATAATAACACATGGTGTTTGCAAAAAGAAAGGCGAGTATATGAATCAGTTAAAAGTATATGAAATGCGGCTCAAGATTTATCTTTTGCAGGACATTTCACAGGAGCAGACGTATGCGGTTTTTGCCAATTATATTGACAGCTGTCTGGCAAAAAATGAATCATTGTTGGAATTGCATGAAACAAACTGTTATAAGCAGTATTGCTTCGACCAGCCGTATCCGCTGGAAAAAGACGGTATTTATAAAGAGGGGAAGGTATATACCGTAAGAGTCAGAACTGTCAGTGACAAGCTGGCACAGTATTTTGCAGATTATCTGGCAAATCATTACAATCATCAGATAAAAGGTCTTACAGTAAAAATCACGATTATCCCTCAAAAATTTATTTCACAGATATTTTCAATTACACCGGTTGTTATAAAGTGTGACGGTACCGGATCGGACAGACAGGCAAAAGGTTACTGGAAGAAGTGTATTTCATTTGAGCAGTATGAGGAACGGCTGAAAAGTAATCTGATAAAGAAGTATAACCGGCTGACCGGTGAAAAAATGAACGAAGATTTTGATTTATACCGGCAGATTGAGTTGAAAAACCATAAACCGATAGCCGTTCCGTATAAAGGCAGAAAACTGCTGGGGGATAAGGTTTGTTTGCAGGCGGCGGAAAATGAACAGGCGCAGGCATTGCTTTATATGGCACTGGGAACTGGTCTGGGAGAAATGAATGCGCGTGGCTGCGGTTTTGCAAATTACAGATATTTGTAAAGGGGGGATTTGATGTTACAGGAATGTATGGAAGTGTTCCGGGAGAATTTTAAGCAATACTCGGAACAGTGGGTTCTGGATAATTATGTTCCAAAAGACGGTACCTATCTTTTTATTAATATTGATGACAATTTTTCTGTGGGAAACCCTATTGAAATAAAAACCGATAGAAAAACAGGGAAAGTACAGGGACAGGAAACCTCGGAATATCAGTTGATTTCATTTTTAGATTATTACAGTAAATTGATAGAGATGAATAAACCGGTTGATTCTACAAAGCAGATTCATTCCAATAATTTCTATGCGTTTTTTGTCAAAAAAGAAAGTCTGGAAAAGAAACTGACAGCAGAAAGCATTAGCGGTTATTATGAGGTTTTGAAAAATCCGGAAAAGAAATACAGTAAACCAAAAGACCGTTCATTGTATGAACTGGTGGAGGAGAAACTTGGTAAAGTTGATGTAAAACAGGCAGAAAGAATCGAAAACTGGGTAAAGGCAGAACTGAAAAATTGTATTGAGACCTTGCATATTGATACGTCAAAGAAGGATTACTTTAAAATATTTTTTATTGGAAATGATGTAGAACAGTCCAAAGAGAATATAAAAAGAGAAGGATTGCGGTATATCGAGCCGAATATTTTCAATAAAAATGATTATAATCAGCAGGCGGAAAATAGTATCAAGGGACTACCAAGTAATAATATGAGTCTGAATGCCAAGAAGCCGTTTCTTGAAAATAAGACCAGAAAAACAACTGTACCATATCTGCTTGAATTAGATGATGCAATGATGCAGATGTATTTTTTTGATTATTTGTCAGGGCAGGCGGCAAAGGGCAAAACCAACATTTATATTGATTTAGATGAAAATAAGACAACTGCCTGCGGTGACAGTGAACAGGCACCAATAATTGAAACCGGTATTTATCTAAGGATACAGACAGGCAAGGAACTTGAAATTCACTATATGGGCAGGATAACTGGTTATAAGCCGGATTTGGACAGACCGTTTACGATGAAAGAAGTCCTGAAAATACAGGATAAAGCCATGGAGAACTTTGAACAGGGTTATGGACGGAAAAATAAGCTGTGGCAGGTAGAAGTACTGGTTGATGACGTATTTTTTTCAAAGCGGTTAAAGTACAATTACTTTACTAATCCAGAAGATTTATCATTTCATGATAATGTTTTAAAACAGGAATTGTTGAAGTACCGGGAACAGTTTTTTAGCTGGTTCGGACAGGGCAAGGCATGGGGAATAGCGCAGACAATTGATAATATGTCATGGCGGTTAATTGTTCATTCAATAATACAGGGAAACAGAACAAAAGCGACACATCAGTTGAATTTGTGGATATCTATGATGGATTATTTTAATAATGACGGGAGGTATGAAGAAAATATGTCAAAGGTAAGAGATTTGTTAAAGGCACATATTGATGAAAAAGAAGAATGGGATTTTGAAAGCGCAGACGAATACTGCTATGCAGTTGGTCAGTTAATGAATACTTATTTAAGTTTAAGTAAATCTGCAAATAAAAACTTATCTTTTATTAATCCGCTGTTGCAGACAACAAGCAATGAAATGATTAAAAGAACTGTATTGCAAATGTTTAAAAAATACAGTTATGCAATTAATGATACCGATTTTAGAATAAAGAATCTGTATGGTCATGTTATACAGTATGATATGACAGGAAAAGAAGTAAATCATTATTTTTTGTCAGCGGGATTTGTAGACGGTAATTTAGTGTATACCAAAAAAGAAAAAGAAGAACAGTAAGCAGGAAAAGGGGTATGGATAATGAGTAAAATGAATAAAAGAGTTTATGGGGTATTAGGAATTTCATCGGTAATGGCAAACTGGAATGCAGATTTTTCTGGTTTTCCAAAGACAACAACTAAGGGACAGTTTTTCGGCAGTGATAAGGCATTAAAATTTCCGATGAAAAAGATGTGGGAAGAAGCGGGAGAAAAGGTTTTAAATATAAAGTCATTTACAGTTTCAAAACCAGATAAAAACGGAGCGGTTTTTCTTGTGCCGCGTACATTGAAAGAACGTTATGAGTATATTTTTGGCGTAGAAGATATGAAAAAAGACAAGGATATCAAAGTAATATTAAAAAATTTATTTTCGGCGATTGATGTGAAAAATTTTGGTTCAACCTTTGCAGAAGCAGATGCTAATATTTCTATTACAGGTGCTGTTCAGATTGGTCAGGGATTTAATCTGTATAACGGCTCTGAAACACAGGAACAGAATATTTTATCGCCGTTTAAAGACCCAAAAGCGGCAGAAAAGAATAAAGAGGGAAAAGATGCCAAAAATTCCACATTGGGAACAAAGATTGTCAGTGATGAAGCACACTATTTCTATCCGTTTGTGATTAATCCGAAAGTATATGACAATTTTGAGCAGCTTGGAGTAACCGAAGGTTACACAGAGGAAGATTATCAGAAGTTTAAAGAAGCAGCATTAAAGGGAACAACCAGCTTTGCAACAAATTCCAAAGTCGGCTGTGAAAATGAATTCGGTTTGTTTATCGAAACAGAACCGACACTGTACCTGCCGAATCTGGATAAGTATGTGACATTTATAAAGGGAGCAGAAAAGAATACAATTCAGGTGAATGTAAAAGAACTGCTTCATGATGTAAAAGACAGAGTGTTATCTGCTGAAATTCATTATAATCCGCACACAACGGAAATTGCCAGTGATATTGAGGGCGTGAAGTATTTTGATATCTTCACCGGAAAAGAGATTGAAAAGCAGTAGGCTGAAAGGTGTGGAGCAGATGAAGGTTTTAAGATTTACGCTCAGCGGAAAGCAGGCTTTTTTTAAAAAGCCGGAAGTGAATAAGTATTACTATTTCACATATGGTCACATTCACCGTGTTGCTCTGCTGGGACTTTTGGGAACGGTTATGGGATATTCGGGATATGCCCATATCGTGCAGAAAAAGAAGATGGAAGCACCGGAGTATCCTGAATTTTATGAGCAGTTAAAGGAATTAAAAATGGCGGTTATTCCATGCTGTGAAAAGGGGAGTTTTCCGCAGAAAATCATTGCATTTAATAATTCGGTGGGATATGCGTCTATGGAAAAAGGCGGAAATCTGATTGTTCGACAGCAGTGGCTTGAAAATCCCAAATGGTATGTATATATTATGCTGGACAGTGAAGTCGCAGAGGCTGTTGCGGATAGTATTATTGGCAGAAAGTGTGTCTATATGCCGTATCTTGGAAGCAATGACCACCCGGCAGACATTACCGAAGCAAGTATGATTGATGCAACAGAGGTGGAAACGCCGAAAAAAATCGACAGCTTTTTTGTACGGGGAGATGCCGTGGTTGATTTAGACGATTTTGAACAGGACAATCCATATAAGTATGAGGAAGCACTGCCGGTACGACTGGATTTAGCATTTAATATGTATGAATACGAACGGTTTGTACTCACAAATCTTGCCGTTTCAGAAATACAGAAAAAAATTTATGCGGTTGATGATATTGACGGCAGGACATATCATATAGCATTTTATTAAAGTGAAACCATAGCCGGAAAGACATTAGATATTGGACTCCGGCTATGGTTTTATGCGTTTTTATGAAATGTTTTATGGAATTGAGGAGAAAAAGATGAAGGAATATATCATACCTATTGAGGATATCATTGTAAAACCGGAGTTATTTTATGCACATTGTGACCGGGGCAATGGGAAAAATCCGGAGATTTTAAAAGAACATGTGGACAGGTGTTATCATTATTTTGAAGAGCTGTGGGAACATAAAAATTTTAAGGCAGTATTTGAAAATTTTCAAAAAGAATTGGCACCGGAGCTTTCCGATGAGGGGATAAAATTGTTTTACAGTCTGATAGTAAACGTCATTATTTTTCATGATTGCGGGAAAATTAACCCACGATTTCAAAGTATAAAAATGAAAAATACATTAAAAAAATGGACAGCAATAGATTGTCTGGACGGAACAAAACATTCTATACTGTCTGCGGCAATTTATTTTGACTATTTTTATGAGAAGATACAGGAAAGTCTGTTATCAAAAGATGAAAAGAATATGATTCATGTATTCATGCTGGTAAATGCTTATGTAATATCAAGACACCATGGAAATCTGTCGAGGTTTGAAGAGTTTCTGGAAGAATTTCAGCCAAACCGGCAATTAGCAGATATTTTTTCGTGTATGAATCAAGGTGATTTTACGGAAGTATATCATGGACCGTTTTGTAAAAAGGGTTTACATTCGGTGAATATGCCGATGCAGAATAAAAGGAAATATGACAGCTTTTCAGAGAAGCAGTCCTTGCAGTTGGGATTGTATGCGTATATAAGATTTTTATTTTCGGTGCTGGTATCCTGTGATTATTATGCGACATCGGAATATGACAACGGCATACAAATGAGTGCGTTCGGAACGATTGAAAATACAGAGTTTGTCACACAGTATGAGCAGTCGGAGCGGGTAAAACAGATTCGCAGATTTAATCCGGAGAGCTGTGTTGATGATAAAAAGGATATTAATATTTTGCGGAATCGCATGTTTTATGAGGCAGAGCAGACATTGCTTGAAAATAAAGATGCAAATGTCGCTTTCGCCGAAGCACCGACCGGGTCAGGGAAGTCGAATCTGGCAATGAATTGCAGTCTGAAATTATTGGACAAAAATATCAATAAGATTTTTTATGTTTATCCGTTTAATACGCTGGTCGAGCAGAATTACGATACGCTTGAAAAAATATACGGGCAGACAGATATTTTTAAAAGTATTGCGGTCATTAATTCCATTACACCGATTCCGCTAAACGGAACAAGAAAATTCTGGGAAAATCTCGATAAAGAAGAAAATGAGAAATTTTATCAAAAGGCACTGTTGGACAGGCAGTTTTTAAATTATCCGTTTATTTTAACAACGCATGTCAATTTGTTTCAAATCATGTTTGGGTGTGAAAGAGAAGCGGCAATCAGTTTTTATCAACTGGCAGGCAGTGTTGTGGTGCTGGATGAGATTCAGAGTTATAAAAATGTGCTTTGGACAGAAATTATGATGTTCTTGCAGTGTTATAGCAGGCTGCTGAATATGAAAATTATTATTATGTCGGCGACACTGCCGAAGCTGGATATGCTTACCGGAAATCATGAAAAGGTTGTAAATCTGATTAAAAATCCGGAAAAATATTTTCAGGACGCACGTTTTAAGAAAAGAGTGGCATTGTCGTATGAATTGCTTTATCCGGATAGAAAGACTGAAATGAAAGAACTATATGCGCATGTTCTGGGACAGGCGCAAAAGGGAAGAAAGCTTCTTATGGAATTTATCACGAAAACAAGTGCGGAGAAGTTTTACCATATGCTGACGGAGTCCGGACGGGAGGATTTACAGATATTCTGCATGACGGGGGACGACAATCAGATTGACAGAAAACGCATTTTAAGGGAAATGGATACAGCAGACAAAGATAAGGCGGTAATACTGGTGGCAACGCAGGTTGTTGAAGCCGGCATAGATATTGATATGGACATTGGCTATAAGGATATCAGCAAATTGGACAGCGAGGAGCAGTTCATCGGGCGAATTAACCGGAATTTTAAAAGAAAAGGTGTTGTCTATTTTTTCGATATGGATAATGAAAGTGGTATTTATAAGGAGGATTATCGTGTTGATACAGCGTATACATTAAGAAAAGATGAGATGAAACAACTGCTTGCAGATAAGAATTTTGGCAAATATTATGATTATATTTTAAAAGGAATAAGAAAATACCGCAATGACAGAAAGAATGAAAATGGAATAGAAGCTTTTGTGGATAATGTCAAAAAGCTGGATTTTGTATGGATTTCTCAAAAGATGAAATTAATTGATAAGAATGATGACTGGAAGATGTCGGTCTATTTTGCACGGGAAATTACGACAGATACCGGAGAAATCATTGACGGAAAGCAGGTGTGGGAGCGGTACAGGGAATTGTTAAGCGATATGACAATGAATTATGCGAAAAAACAGATATTGTTATCAGAGGTGAAAAGTAAGATGAGTTATTTTATTTATCAGATAAAAATTGACAATAGCCTGGATTATAATGACAGAATCGGTGAGTTGTATCTGATTGAAGATGCAGAGCAGTATTTTGAAAATGGCAGATTAAATACCGATAAATTTTATTCGCAGGGAAATTTATTTGTGTAGTCCGTATTATTTTACAGATAAAATTTTGTAAGAACGGGGGTTCATATGAAGGTAAATGGAACGCTGATGAATTACTATTTTCACTGTAAGCGGCAGTGTTATCTGCATGGAAATCGGGTGAATCTGGAGGATAACAGTGAAAATGTGAGGATTGGCAAAGCAATTCATGAGGAAAAGGCGGTGGGGAGTTCCAACTCGGAAATCGCGATTGAAAATATTAAATTAGACAAGCTGACGGCGGAATATCTGACGGAAATCAAGAAATCGGATGCAGACGAAGAAGCCGCCAAGTGGCAGCTTTACTATTATTTGTACGTTTTAAAGATAAAAGGAATCGTACGGAAGGGCAGACTGCAATTTGTCGAAAAGAATAAAAAAGATTCTAAAACGCTTATTTTAGAATTAACACCGGAAATCGAAAAACAATTAAATACGTATGTGGACAAGATAGAGGATTTGCTGGAACAGGATACGATACCGCCGGTTTTTAATGAATCAAAGTGTAAAAAATGTGCTTATTATGAGTATTGTTATATCTGACGAATACGGAAAGTGGGTGGATTATGGGAAGTACAAGATATATTATGTCCATGGGAGAACTGACGAGGAAAGACAATTCATTGTGTTTCCGGAAAGACGGAAAAAATGTTTACATTCCAATCGAGAATACGAAAGAAATTTACTGTATGAACGAAGTCACGGTAAATACAAAGCTGTTGGATTTTTTGTCACAGAATCACGTTATCGTACATTTTTTCAATTATTATGAAGGGTACAGTGGTACATTTTATCCGAAAAATCAGTATAACAGCGGAAGACTGATAGTGAAACAGGTACAGGCATATGACAATTCCAGAGAAGTAATTGCCAAAGCGATTGTATGCGGAATTGGCAGGAACATTTACGAGGTGCTGTATCATTATTATAAGCATGATAAAAAGGAAGTCAAGGAAGTTTTAGACTGGATTCGCAGGGAATTTTATGTGAAAGTGGAAAATGCGCAAAATGTAAAAGAAATTATGGCGGCAGAGGGCGAAGTTTGGCTGCGTTTTTATGGGACATTCCAGTATTTTCTGCCGGAGGATTTTGTGATGAATAAGCGGGTGAAAAGACCGCCGGATAATCCAATTAATGCGTTGATTTCTTATGGAAATACGCTATTGTATGCAAAGACGATTTCAGCGATTTATCAGACGCATTTAGACCAGCGTATCAGTTTTTTACATGAGCCGTCGGAGGGGCGTTTTTCATTAAGCCTTGATATGAGTGAGGTTTTTAAGCCGGTCATTGTGTACCGGACGATATTTGATTTAGTAAATAACCGGAAATTGCAGGTTGAAAAGCATTTTGACAAAAAAGTCAATTATTGCTTGTTGAATGAAGAAGGACGAAAAATATTTATTGAAGCATTTGAAGCGCGCATGGAATCGGTATTTGTGCATGACCGGCTGAAACGAAAGGTAACTTACCGGACAGCATTAAAGCTGGACTGCTACAAATTGATTAAGTATATATTAGAAGGGCAGGAATTTATTCCGTTTTCGCTGAAGGATAATCGGTAGGAAGTGAGGGTATATGGCAAAGAAATTGAACTATAATTACGCATTTGTATTTTATGATGTCAATGAAAAGCGGGTGCAGAAGGTCTTTAAAATTTGCAAAAAATATTTATCGCATTATCAAAATTCTGTTTTTCGTGGAGAGATTACACCTTCAAAGCTTATCGGGTTGAAGACGGATTTAAAGAAGGTGATACAGGAAGACGAGGATTTTATCTGTATTATTAAGCTGTTTAATGAAAATGTGTTTGGCGAGGAGGTGCTTGGAAAGAAGGATAGGGAAAATGGTGAGCAGTTGATTTTGTAATACAATGAAAATTTACCAGCCGCCTATCAGTGCAAAATTGCGTGAATCCGCAAAAACAGTGGCATTGCGGTGATTTTGTAAATTTTTTTGGCAAATGGCGCGGTGGCTGGTAAAAATTTTAAAAACGTTGATAAATACTGGGGAATCTGGTATAGTGTATTGTATGGAATGCAGGAAATACGTTGGATTAACTTTAACATGGGATGTTTTGAAATAGTTACCCAGAAGCAGTGCAGGCGTTGGGATATTCGGATTAACTTTAACATGGGATGTTTTGAAATTTCTCTGCTGTGCAACTCGCAGGTCAATTCTGTGTACGATTAACTTTAACATGGGATGTTTTGAAATGGAGTAGAAGACTTGATTAACGACATTGAGTTAGCTGATTAACTTTAACATGGGATGTTTTGAAATTGCCGGAACCGCTGCATCCTGAATTGCCTGTGCTGGATTAACTTTAACATGGGATGTTTTGAAATAATTCTTTCGGTGGTTCTGAATATGCTTCTACGTCGATTAACTTTAACATGGGATGTTTTGAAATGATGGAGAAAGAGAGTGGCGTACAGGCGGTTGCATTAGGATTAACTTTAACATGGGATGTTTTGAAATATTCAACAAGCTCTAAGAATCAGAAAGCAAAATCGGATTAACTTTAACATGGGATGTTTTGAAATAGGAAACTGATGTTGATTTTAGAATAAACAGGAAAGATTAACTTTAACATGGGATGTTTTGAAATTCAAAAAATGACACCAATAGCACTAATGACACAACGATTAACTTTAACATGGGATGTTTTGAAATTGTTGATAAATTTAACGAAAAAATAATTGCTCTAGCGATTAACTTTAACATGGGATGTTTTGAAATTAAGATGTTTGCGAAATTAACAATGACACCTTATGATTAACTTTAACATGGGATGTTTTGAAATATCATGATGACGCACCTGATAGCATAGCGCTGTTTGATTAACTTTAACATGGGATGTTTTGAAATGTAATTCAGAGTTTGGAAATATCCGAACCGTTACCGGATTAACTTTAACATGGGATGTTTTGAAATGAAGATAATCAGGGTGGCGATGACAGCGGCGAATGATTAACTTTAACATGGGATGTTTTGAAATCAGACAGGAAGAACGGTATACATTTGATGAGAATGATTAACTTTAACATGGGATGTTTTGAAATATGAAAAAGGATACACAGAAGCATATCAGAACGGGATTAACTTTAACATGGGATGTTTTGAAATTCAAGCAGCTGGACAGTATCAAGGCGTATGAGTTAGATTAACTTTAACATGGGATGTTTTGAAATTAACCACAACTTTTTCAACAGATATATCCGTTATTGGATTAACTTTAACATGGGATGTTTTGAAATGGTGCAATGAAGGATGAAACCAACGCAGCGTATGACCGATAAACTTTAACATGGGATGTTTTGAAATATTTTAAAAAAGCGAATGAAAAAGAGACCAAACAGATAAACTTTAACATGGGATGTTTTGAAATTTGTCGCAAGACTGCTCAACAACGGTGAACTGTACAGATAAACTTTAACATGAGATGTATCAAAATCCAAGAACGTCCCAAACACAAGGAATAAACCGCTATTTGATGAAATGTAGCAATAAAAAAACAGCTTATTCACATATTTCCCCAAAAACCATTCGACATCACCAGCTATTTATGTTATTGTAATAAAAACATCAAGAGGCAGGTAAAGACGGGCTGTATAAATTCATAAAATACATCAATAGCCTGCTAGCTGCCGGAATTGGAGGAAAAGACAATGTACGAGATGAAACCGGAATATTATACAGGAATTGCCCAGATTGATGAAGAGCATAAAAAGCTTTTTGAAATCGCAGATGAAGCGTATGAATTATATAAAAATGAATTTATACCGGATAAATATGACCACATCGCTAAGATTTTAAATGAATTGAGAGATTATACAAAGATTCATTTCCAGCATGAAGAAGAATATATGAAAAGCATTAATTACAAGGGAATGTTCATGCAGAAGGTACAGCATGACCAGTTCTGTCAGAAGTTAGATGAACTGGATTTAGAACATTTAGATGAAAATTCTGAGGAAGTCATTCAGGAAGTACTTACATTCTTAACAGACTGGCTGGTACATCATATTCTGGAAACAGACAAGAAAATTGCAGAATAAAACAGAGCATATAATAGAATATTGCAAATTATAACTCTGAAACTGCCGCATAAGCGTTGTCAATGTCGTAAAAGACAAAAACAGTGCTTGTGTGGCAATTTTTAATGTTAAAGTAACTGTTCAGAGTCCATCCTCAAAATGCAGAATAAAAAAGCTATTAAAACATAATGAGAAAAGTTATCAAAACGCACATTGACAGTTCAAACCCAGACATTTATACTATAGAAGTTAGCCAAAGCTAACCAAAATAAAAAGACGACAAATATAAAGTCTAAAGGTAATAAATTTTTTTTGCCCATGAATTAGCGACAACTAACAGAGAGTAGCGACGGCAAACAAGACACGAGCAACCAGAAAACAATAACTAACAAATAACAAACAATAAACAGCAAGTAAGTGAATCAACGAATTAATTAATCAGCAAATCAGTAAATTAGTAAATAATCAATCAGAGGGGAAGTGGGAAAGTTGGATTCGATAGAATTTTTAAAAATACGAATCTTAGTCAGTTTATTAAAAATGTCACCGGAAAACTGCAATGTAACCAATCTGTCTAAGACACTCGGTGTAGAAAAATATACGGTGAGCCGGGTATTTACGGCGCTGGAGAAGGACGGTTATTTGAATCGCACGGATTCAAGACATCCGCGGCTTGAAAAGCTGGGTGAACAGACGGCGCGTAAATACGCGGAGCGGATGGACATTGCAACAAATCATCTGATTTATGAAGGCGTGACAGAGGCGCAGGCATGTAATGACGCACTGTATTTATCCATGTACTGCTCGGATGAAACTTTTGAAGTGATTCGCAGTATGGAAGAACAGTACCGCATGAAGCATCTGCTCCGTACATATGAGCGGTTTGACGGCACGATTTTGTGCAACGGACTGCGGGACGGTCAATATCTGCTTCCGTTTATTATATACAGGGAAACCGTGAAAAACGGCAGCAACATTTCCATGTCCAACGAAGGCTTTATACATCCCTGTACGCTATCGGTCACGGACGGCAGGGGCGTGATTTTGTTAAAGGCACAGCGGGTCGAGAAATATTCCGCGATGACGGGCAGAAAAATGAGCGGAAAGATTAAATGTCTGAAATATTTTGACGGGTCAAAATTTTGTGAAGCACAGCGAAACGGCGATTTGATTTCATTTCCGGCAAGTGTGCTTGAATTTGTCAATATCGGAAGCGATTCCGGCAGGATTTTTCACGGAAGTGTGTGTCTGAAAATGACCTGCTCCGTGGGGATTATGCACATGCCGGAGAGTACGGCAATATTTACACTGTTATTTTAAAATGCTGGAAATACAGCGGAAAGTAGAGAAAAAAATGGAAAAGAAAAAAATAGTGTTGTCTTATATTTTGACGGCAGGAGCACTCTTGCTTTTGTTTTTGTGGGCGGCAAATACGGGAAGTCTGAAGGTGTCGGCAAAACAGTTATTTAGCGGGCTGTTTGTCGCGTATGATGAAAATGTCGCAACGATTTATGATTTGCGTTTTCCGAGAATCTTTATTGCAATGGCTGGCGGCGCGGCAACAGCAGTATCCGGTGTGCTTTTGCAGGCCGTCATGAAAAATCCGCTGGCAGACCCCGGTATTATCGGTGTCAGTTCGGGTGCGAGCCTTACGGCAGTACTGCTTACGGCATTTTGTCCGTCATTGTACTTTTTCACACCGGCGGCGGCATTTTTAGGTGGTTTTGCCGCATTTTTTCTGGTATATGTCCTGTCGTGGAAGGACGGTTTATCGCCGCTTCGCATTATCTTAGTCGGTGTGGCGGTCAATGCAATGTTTACGGGACTGATGAGTGCATTTAATTCAGGCACGGGCAGCAGTTATTCCGGAGCGGCAAGCATTGTCAATGCCAATATCACGATGAAAACGTGGACAGATTTTAAAACGTTAATCGGTTATGTGGTGGTTGGACTGATTGCCGCAGTGGTTGTTTCGGGACAGTGCGATTTGCTGGCATTAGAGGATAAGACGGCGCGTTCTATCGGCGTATCCGTGGCAAAAAGCCGTATGGTGATTTCCGTGATTGCGGTACTGCTTGCCGCGATTTCAACAGCCGTTATCGGGGCAATCAGCTTTTTGGGGTTAATTGTTCCGCATATTGCAAGACTGCTGGTGGGCAGCAGCCACAAAACGCTCGTGCCGTATTCAGCCCTGCTTGGTGCGGTCGTACTGCTTCTTGCGGATACAGTCGGAAGAACGATTACCGCACCGTATGAAATCAGTGCTTCCGTGATTATGTCTGTTGTGGGCGGACCGTTTTTTATCTTGTTGCTTAGGAGGTCAAAGCAGGGATATGCAAAATAATAAAGAGAAAAAGAACGTATTTGAAATAGAAAATCTGTCATTTGCCTATGATAAACATGAGGTGCTTAACAACCTGAATCTGTCATTTCATGATACAGATCATTACCCTCACGGGTACCGTCCGGCTGTGGAAAATCCACGCTGCTCCAGTTGATGACGAAAAATTTAAAACCGTCAGGTGGAAAGATTTTATTACAGGGAGAGGATATTGCACAAATCCGGCAGAAGCAGTTTGCACAGTCGGTTGCCGTGGTACATCAGTATAATACGGCGCCGCCGGATTTAACTGTGGAAAAGCTGGTATCTTACGGACGGATTCCATATCACAAAATGGGCGTTCCGTTTGACAAAGCAAAGGATATGGAGCGGATTGAATGGGCGCTTGAAATTACCAATACCACAAAGCACAAGGATAAGACGGTCAGTCAGCTTTCCGGCGGACAGAAACAGCGTGTGTGGATTGCAATGGCACTGGCGCAGGATGCAAAGGTTCTGCTGTTGGACGAGCCGACAACGTATCTGGATATCCGCTATCAGCTTCAGATTCTGCGGCTGATTCGCAGGTTAAATGAAGAATATGGGTTTACGATTATTATGGTACTCCATGACGTCAATCAGTCGTTGTATTACAGCGATGAAATTGTTGCGTTAAAAGCCGGAAAATGTATTGCACAGGGAAGTCCCCAGCAGATACTTACGGGTGAACTCATACAAAAAGTGTATGACGTCACGTTAAAAGTATCGGATATAGACGGAAAAAGGTTTATTCTTCCTGTGTAAATTTTATATTTTAAATCTTTTATCTGCGATGACAGTCTGTCATCGTGAATAATATTATAAATGATATGATAAATAATAAGATAAAGACTGTTACCGCAAGACATTTTGTAATTGCTTTTGCGATAACAGTGTTTTATTATCATGTAGAAAGTCCCAAAACATATCAAAAAGTAAATTATAATCATTACAATTCCTTATAAAATGCTTTCATAAAAGCTTCTAAGTCATACTGGTCTTTCATTCCCGCAGTTTCCATGGCAGAGTGCATTGCATAAATTGGAATACCGATATCGGCACTGCACATCGGAAGATTTGCGGCGACCATTGGACCGACGGTACTGCCGCCCGGATAGTCATTGCGCATATGATTTTGCTGGCAGGCAATATGATGACGGGCGGCAAGCTGTAAAATCACGCCGGTCATATCGTCATCACTGCAATATGCGTGTTTTGCGGAAGCCTTAATGGCAAAGCCGCGGTTTAACGGCATGGCGGATGTAATATCCGATTTTTCAGGGTGCGCCGGGTGTATTGCGTGCGCAACGTCCAAAGAAAGATAATAACTGTGTACAAGGCTTTGCAAAAAGTTTTCTCTTGAAATATTAATGGCATTGCAGATACGCTCCAAAGTATAGGAAAGGAGATTGCCGTTGGCACCGTTTTTACTGCGGCTTCCGATTTCTTCATGGTCAAACAGAACCGCCACGGAAATGCCGTCCGACGGATTAGCTTCAATCAGTCCGGTCAGGCATGCCTGCACCGAAGAAATGTTGTCAATGCGCGGTGCCATAAACATATCGCCGGAAAATCCGGTGCGCACCGGTTCCGCATAGTGGTACACGGACAAATCAAAGCATAAAATATCTTCCGGTTTTTCGCCGGTTTCATTGGCAAGAATCTGAAGAAATGTATCGGTGTCCATGTGTTCGTCCATGCCGCAGATTGGAAGCAAATCGGTCTGTGCATTGAGGGCGACACCGTCATTCATGGCACGGTTTAAATGAATGGCAAGATTTGGCAAAACTGCCACGGGACGTTTAAAATCCACCAGTTTCAGGCGCGGGTGTGCAGATTGTGGATTTTTTAACGCAATCCGTCCGGCAATTGAGAGTGGACGGTCAAGCCATGTACTGTAAATTGCACCGCCGTAAACTTCTGTATTTAAGCGGCAGCCGTTTTTAGAGGAAACGACCGGATTGTATTTGATACGAAATCCCGGATTGTCAATATGTGAAGAGGAAAGCTTCCATACCGGGGTATCGGAAAGGTCTGTGCCGATTTGAAAGCCGAAAACCGTTGTGCCAAACGGGCAGACGGCATATTTTCCGCCCGGAACCAGTTCCCATGTGCTGTCCCAGTCCAGTGTTACAAAGCCAGCTTCATTAAGCCTGCGCATGGCTTCTTTTGCGGTATGGAACGGGGAAGTGGAAACGGAAATGGTCTGTTTTAACTGTTCAAAGGTTTGTTGAATCTGAGTATCCATAAAAAACTCCATTCTGCTGTGTAAGCTGTTTTTTCAAAGTATAAGGCTTTTGCCATAAAAACTCAAGAAAATCGTCATTTCCGCCGATACTTTTTATATAAAAGTGAGAATCAGAAACAGCAGTTTACAAAAAAGAGGAGAAAGCCATGCAGACAGTACAGTTTAAAGTTTTAAACACCGATACACAGGAAACCAACGTGCAGATGCAGACAGAAAATACAGAGGCAGAAAACAAGGCACAAAATACACAGAATACAGAGGTGTCAGGTGTAGAAAGTACCGGAACAAAGAAAAAGACAAGTGTTTGCACAGGGCAGACCGGAGTTACGGATGCGGAAAGTGCCAGATGGGTTGCCGGTTTGCAGTTAAAAAAATGTGCTTATGAACAGGTCAGTGCGATAACAGAAAAAATTAAGGATATGCTAGATCCGACTTCGGGCATGACAGATGCACAAAAAAGCTCTTATGACAGAAAAGTAATGAATAAAGTGTATTCCGGCAAGAAGCTGTCGGCTGAGGAAATGCGTTATATCAAAATTCATTATCCGGCATTGTATCCGTATGTGGAGCGGGTGCAGATTCAGCGGCAGGCACTGGAGGAGCGAATCAAGCACTGTCATTCAAAAGAGGAAGTGCAGGACGTTTACAGTGAAGCGATGTTTCATATCAGCGATGATGACCCGGCAAAGCAGATGCTGTATGCCGCATATGATGATGTTTTAAAGGAGTTTAAGAAAACATCGGATTATCAGGAACTTCCCGAAACAAAGGAAGATGCCGAAAAGAAAAAACAGACTAAAAAAGTTTCGTCTGCCGACCTTGGAAGAACATTAGTTGAAATATTCCCAGTTAAAGAGCTTTTAGACTTAGAGTATACAGGAAGATTGGAAAAATGCTTTCCTGTCGGAAAGTACCGGTGTATCCGTAGGTACTACACATACAGATAATCATTTAAGACCGGCCACAAACCCTGCTGTTTAATATCGTCATACATTTGTTTTAAGCTGCGGGTGTCGGCAATTTCAAATTGCTCGTCACCGCAGTCTTTTTCTTCACTGCCTTCATATTTGGCTTCATGGTCGCCGATACCGGTGCTGACACCGGCAGATACCTTGGTGCAGGCAATCTTAATAATACCGTTTCTGAAAGAAGCCGATTCCCTTGATGATACGGTAATTCCGGCATATGGCAGAAAAATGCGGTATGCACATAAAACCTGACAGAGCTGTTTTTCATGTACATCCAGCGGATTAATTTTTTCATTATTAATAATCGGCCGTAACCGCGGACACGACAAAGACATTTCCGCATGCGGATATTTGCGCTGGAGATAATATACGTGCAGTGCCGTGGCAAGCGCATCCTTACGGAAGTCAGACAGACCTAACAGAGCGGAAAATCCGACACCGCGCATA
>ERZ779902.475-NODE-475-length-17607-cov-2.926846_pt1 | contig 17607 bp, 14 predicted proteins | sample MGYA00511350_ERZ779902 | MGnify/ENA primary metagenome ERZ779902 (study PRJEB29588, sample SAMEA2146908) | human gut metagenome | biome: human gut; feature: human-associated habitat; material: faeces | place: Denmark | collected 2008/2010 ...
ACACCTAATATTTTTGAAAATTTATTGATAGAATAATATTTACTCATAAACAAATTCTCCATATAATATTTATAATTTATTATAAGATTATTTTAACAGTTAAACACCTCCATAATAGATGTAATACGTTTTGGACAGTAATTACCAAATTTTGTACTTACAGCATCTCAATAAAAGCGGCCATTCTCGTATTGATCTGTTCAATATCTGCCTGTGAATAATCTGTTTCAACCACTGTGTAAGGGATTTCTTTTTTGTCTTTCACTAATTTCTTGACAAGTGCGGTTTCCACGTTATATGTATGACATGCCTGAAGAACAAGGTCTACGACACCATCTACCTGAAAATCATCGATCAATTCGTCTAAAAGATCCAAACGATTCTTATTTGGAGACATACAAGAACATCCAATGTTTAAATATTTTCTTGCGAGTGCATCATATACATCTGGATTCTCTTCATCTACCATTGCTAACGGTTTCATTCCAGTACAGTTTTCAAAACATACGACAACTCCACCATTATCCTCAATTGCACGAATGACTTTCAAGGCCGCACCGCCAGATGGAGATCCGGTTACAAGGATCCTTGGTTTTTCCCCTATATTTTTTCCTTCTGTATATTCTTTTTCAATTTTATCTGTTACTGCATTGATTCTGTCTTCAAGACCTTCTGTGTTAATGTCAAAACCACTTCCATATACAGTATTGATCACATCTAATCCATTGACTGGTGCAGGATCATTTGCCATTACATATTGAAGACGTCTTAATGCTTTATTGATTCCATTTCTTAACTTGATCTGATGAAGAACTGCCTCATCTGTGATCGTTGTCTCAAATTTATCTTCTAGAACTTTCTTGAAACGAAGTAATTCTTTCTTATATAACTGGATTCCATCTTCTGTCTGACAGTTTGGAAGTTCTACGACATGAACTGGTTTAAAATCAGCAAGCATTTCGTACATTTTTTTCTTTCCATCGCATGTTGTTTCTCCTACAACCAAATCTGAAAAATAGAAGAATGGACATTTATCTGTTTTGGCAAATCCATAACTTGATTTGATCAATGGACATAGGTTTCTTGGCAGATCTTTTTCTGCATCTGGGATTGTTTCATCTGATACGGAACATAATCCGACAACTGCTGCACCCATGGCATTTGGAATCTCTCTTGGAAGATAAGTACAAAATACACCGACAACAGGTATCTCTTTTTCTTTAACCTCCTTGATCGCGAGAAAAGAATTCTTTCTCTGCTCTGCAAATTCCTCAAAAATCTCTGGTAACTCTTTCTTTAATTCAACCACTGTTTGAATCCTCCTGTAAGTAAAAATTATCGTTTTATTTTGCGGATGCCTAAAACGGCAGCTCCAATTGCTCCTGTGTATTGACATAACGGATCTGTTACTACTTCTTTCACTCCTAAATGACTAGCTAATGATCGTTTGATCACATCAAATTGTGCTAGTCCACCAGAGAAAAATACTTTTGGATTCGCTGGCGCCAATTTCTGTGCAAATGCAGCGGTTCGCTGACACATAGATTCTACACAACCCAGAACAATATCACCAGGTGCAATATCCTGTGCCAATAATCCAACGATTTCACTTTCTGCAAATACAGCACACATACTGTTGATCTTCGCAGGCTTGGCATCTTTTACAAAAGTGTCGATTCTTCCAATCTCACTTTCGACTCGTTTCATCGTCATCTCAAGGAAACGTCCAGTTCCAGCAGCACATTTATCATTCATTAAAAAATCTGTGACACATCCAAGATCGTCAATGGTGATCACTTTGCTATCCTGCCCACCGATATCTATGATCGTGTCACAATCTGGATTCATAAAAAATGCTCCAGCTGCATGACAAGTAATCTCCGTGATCTTGAAATCTGCCTGATCTAACAGATTCCTTCCATATCCAGTTGTTACAATAACATCTATTTCTTTATGTTGTTTTTTTATCTCTCTATAAAGAAATTCTAGGGATTTCCTTGGACTGATCGATGTTGGGATCATCTTTGTATCTATTATCTTCGTATCTTCTAACAAAACGGCTTTTGTCATAGACGAACCAGAATCTAATCCTAAACTTATCACTGTATATTGACTCCTTTTGGAAAGTTTTTCGGGTAAATTTTATCATGAAAATGGTGTGGTTGCAATGTAAAAAAACATGCTTAAAAAAAAGAACTATACATTTTCATTCAAATCCTTTATAATAGTATGCTGTGAAAAATAGCAGTATAAAACTGCTCATCATGCATTAAAAAAAAGGAGACGAAAGAAAAATGAATCAAGAGAAAAACAAAGGTGCGGAATACGACTTTTACGGGAAACTTCCGCTGCAAAAAGCGATTCTCCTTGGTCTGCAGCATGTATTCGCTATGTTCGTAGGTAACCTTACTCCAGTCCTTATCATTACAGGGGCTTGTGGTATTGCTTCTGGAACCGAATTTGCAGACGTTCAGATTGCGCTTTTACAAAATGCAATGTTAATTGCCGGAATTGTTACACTGATCCAGTTGTACGCGATCGGACCGATCGGTGGAAAAGTTCCAATCATCATGGGAACGAGTTCAGGATTTATCGGTGTCTGCAGCAGTGTTGCATCTGTTATGGGTGGTGGAATCCTTGGATATGGTGCGATCATGGGTGCTTCCATTATCGGTGGGTTATTTGAATCTGTATTAGGATTTATGTTAAAACCACTTCGAAGATTTTTCCCAGCTGTCGTAACTGGTACGGTTGTACTTTCCATCGGATTATCACTGATCGGTGTTGGTGTGAATTCTTTTGGTGGAGGAAATTCTGCTAATGATTTCGGTTCAATCGAGAACTTGTTACTTGGAACAATTGTTCTTGTGATTATCATTGCATTAAAACATGGAACGAAAGGTATCACAAGTGCTTCTTCTGTACTGATCGGAATTATCGCAGGATACATTATCGCAGGAATCATGGGTGTTGTACTTCCTACAACTGCTGTCAATGCAGATGGTGTAGAGTATACAAAAGCATGGGTGTTAAACTGGGATAAAGTTGCTCAGGCTGGATGGTTTGCCATTCCAAAATTTATGCCTGTAAAAATCATTTTTGATGCAAGAGCGATCGTCCCTGTACTTATCATGTTTATCGTAACTGCTGTAGAAACAGTCGGAGATATTTCCGGAGTTATCGAAGGTGGTATGGATCGTGAAGCTACAGATTCTGAGCTTTCTGGTGGTGTTGTCTGTGATGGTATCGGATCTACGATCGCAGCATTCTTTGGTGTTTTACCAAATACATCATTCAGCCAGAATGTTGGTCTTGTTACTATGACAAAGATCGTAAACCGTTTTGCACTTGCAACAGGAGCAATCTTCTTAATCCTGTGTGGATTATTTCCAAAACTTGCTGCATTGATCTCTATCATGCCACAGAGCGTATTAGGTGGAGCAGCTGTTATGATGTTCTCTTCTATCGTAATCAGTGGTATTCAGCTGATCACAAAAGAACCACTAACAATGAGAAATATTACTGTCGTATCTGTAGCTCTCGGACTTGGATATGGAATCGGTGCAAACAGCACAGTTCTTTCTGGACTACCTGAAGGAATTCAGTTGATCTTCGGAGGATCTGGTATTGTACCTGCGGCACTTGTTGCAATTATTTTAAATATTGCATTGCCAAAAGAAGATTAAATAAACTAATAAAAACAGCACTGCATTGGGAATTTTATTCCTGTACAGTGCTGTTTTTCTATATGCTTTCCTGCGTCTATTATCAGCTCATAACACCAATTTCATCCGGTACGATCACATCAGCTTCTGTGCATGCAAGGATATCTTCTACACTATATCCTTCTGCAAGTTCCCTTAACACGAGACCATCTTTTGTAACTTCAAAATAGCAGCGTTCTGTTACGATATCTGTTACACAATGAACTCCCGTCAAAGGAAGTGTACATTTCTTTAATATCTTAGACTTTCCACTCTTTTCACAATGGTCTGTTGCTACGATGATCTTCTTCACTCCGGCACACAGATCCATGGCACCACCCATTCCTGGCACCATCTTCCCTGGAATCGTCCAGTTAGCGATATTGCCTTCTTGGTCTACCTGAAGTGTACCAAGAACTGCTGCATCAATATGTCCGCCACGTATAAATGCAAAAGACATCTCATGATCATACACGCTTCCACCTTTGATCACAGATGCAGGCTGTCCGCCGGCATCAATAACATCAATATCTGCTTTATCCCAGCTTGGGGTTGGTCCACTTCCGACGGTTCCGATCTCTGCTTCCAGCCACAGATCCACACCTTCTGGGAGATAATTTACACACATCAGCGGAACTCCGATACCAAGATTTACAAAATCTCCATCTTTAAAAAACTTTGCACATCGTGATGCGATCAGCTTTCTTCCTGTCAATCCTGCCATATCACTGACCTCCTTCCGCTTTTGCTTTGGCTCGCTGCCACATTGGACACATTGGTCGTTTCTCACCGGTTCTTTCATAGATCATATCGATCACAGGTGCTGGAACATCGATCTCTTCTGGTCCTAGTTCACCCACTTCCACGATCTCTTCGACTTCAACGATCACCGTATCAGCAGCCATAGCCATCGTACTGTTTGTTGCTCTGGAATTCATTCGGAATGAAATATTACCTGCAGTATCTGCTTTCGTTGCTTTGATTAAAGCAACATCTGCACGCAATGGTAATTCCAGAAGATATTCTTTGCCATCGATCGTTAGTTTTTGTTTACCTTCTTCTACGTCTGTACCAAGTCCTGTTGGTGTCAGACAGCCACCTAAGCCTGCTCCACCACAACGGATTCTTTCTGCAAAGGTTCCTTGCGGACTAAATTCTATAGCAAGTTCTCCTGCAAACATCTGATCCTTGGCGATCGGGTTCAACCCAATATGTGTTGTGATCAAACTCTTAACTCTGTGATCTTTGATCAGCTTTCCGACTCCTTGATCCGCCATTCCAGCAGATACAGCGATCGCATCAATGTCTTTGATTCCTTTTTCTAACATTCCATCAATGATCTCATCTGCTGCAAATTCTCCATGCCAGTCTCCAAACATGATCGTCTGTCCATCATGAATTCTTGAGAGCGCTTCCTCTCTTGTTACAACTTTTGACTTCAAAGGCGTGACCTCCCTTCTATGTTCATGGTTTGATCCTGGCTTTATTCTCCTTTGAATTCAGCCTTTCTCTTCTCCATAAAAGCTTTGACTCCTTCTATAAAATCAGAAGATGCCGCACATTCACGCTGTGTCGGAATCTCACATTCATCCAGGTATTTCTTATAATCAGCAAGCCCTGCCTGATAAATCTGTTTCTTGATATTCTTATAAGAAAGTAATGGTCCACTAGCAAATTTCTTAGCAAGTTTCATAACGGTATCATCTAATTCTTCCGCTGGAACTACATCATATACCATTCCGGCATCTTTTGCTTCCTGTGCTTTCATTGGTCTTCCTGTAACACACAGTTCCATTGCCTTCTGAATTCCAAGACTCTTAACAAACAGGTACGTTCCACCGGTATCTGGAACTAGTCCAAGATTCACAAATGCCATAATAAACTTCGCATTGTCTGCGCATACAACAAAGTCCCCTGAAAATGCAAGACTTACTCCTGCACCTGCTGCCGCTCCACTTACACTTGAGATTACAAGCTTACTCATACGCTTCAGACCATCGGTTACATTGCCAACTTTACTGATCAGAGAATCCATATTCACTTCTCCACCTTGTTGGATCAGGTTATAGAAGTATCCAATGTCTCCTCCTGCTGAAAATGCCTTTGGCATTCCTTTTAAAACAACAACTTTTACATTCGGGTCATTCTCACAAGTATCTACTACGTACATCAACTCGTCTGCCATCTGATCATCAATTGCATTAAGATTCTTCATATAGTTCATTGTGATGATACCAACTCCATCTTCTACAACGAACTGCAATTTCTCTAGCTTCATAGGCATATCCTCCTTTAAGTTGTTTTGATAACTATATTGTATCATTTTTCGTACAATTTGTGAAGCTTTTCGACAAAATTAAGGGGTTGACGAATCTCATTTTCTATAGTATCTTATAGCCATAAGGTCATATAACTGACGGAGCACGTGGAATTAACCACATGGAAGTATGATCATTAATCGCCGACCGTCTGGGCAATCTGTCTGGACGTGCGGCGTTTTTTTATTCTATTTTTACAACGTTTTATCGTTCAGATATTGATCCTGTTAACTTTTTACGTACTTGTCCTAAGTACGTATCATCCATAAGGAGGAATACTATGACAGTTGGTCATGTCCATTCCATCGAATCGATGGGTCTGGTTGATGGACCAGGGATACGAACCGTTATCTTTTTACAAGGATGTGCTCTAAGATGTCGTTTCTGCCATAATCCTGATACTTGGGAATTATCTGGCGGGACCGAATACACACCGGAAGAACTTGTTGCAAAGATCCGACGATTTAAACCTTATTTTAAAGAAGATGGTGGTGTTACCTTTTCTGGTGGAGAACCTTTATTACAACCTGATTTTTTAAAAGAGACTTTAAAACTATGCAAGAATGAAGGCATTCACACTTGCATCGACACTGCAGGTTATGGACTTTCTGATTATGATGAGATTTTAAACCATACAGATCTTGTTCTTCTTGATCTGAAACACATCCATAAAACGGATTATGAAAAAATGACAGGAAGATCAATGGATCGTTTTGAAGAATTTTTGAATGCTTTAAAAAAACATCAGACTAAGATATGGATTCGCCATGTCGTTGTTCCAGGAATTACTGACAGCGAAGATCATATGGTTCAGTTAAAAGCTTATATTCAAAAGATTCCTAATGTAGAGAAAGTTGAGCTGCTTCCCTATCATTTACTTGGTACCAACAAATATAAAGTTATGGATATTCCTTATTCTTTAGAAGGTGTACCTGCCATGGATAAAAAGAAAACAGAGATGTTACAACAAACCTATTTTGATCATGTTTATTTTATGGAGGAAAAATCATGTTAAACGAATGGAATGGATTCAACGATGGTGTCTGGACAAAAGAAATCAATGTAAGAAATTTTATACAGAAAAACTACACTCTCTATGAAGGAGATGACTCTTTCTTAGCTGATGTATCTCAGAAAACAAAAAAAGTCTGGAATAAATGTGAAGAACTGCTTGCTGAAGAATTGAAAAAAGGAGGCGTTTTAGATGTTGAGACAGATATCATTTCTGGTATCACGAACTTCGCACCTGGATATATTGATAAAGAAAATGAGGTGATCGTTGGACTTCAGACAGATGCACCCCTAAAACGTATTGTCAATCTATATGGCGGTAAACGTATGGCGCACCAGTCACTGGAACAATATGGTTATAAACTAAATGAAGAGATCGACCGCCATTTTAATGAATACAGAAAAACACACAATGAAGGGGTTTTTGATGCCTATCCAAAACGTACTCGTCTTGCAAGAACTGTTGGACTTCTAACAGGACTTCCTGATGCTTATGGACGTGGACGTATTATTGGAGACTACCGTCGTGTTGCTCTTTATGGAATCGACCACTTGATCGAAGAAAAACAAAAAGATCTAGACTTTGAAGATGGACCTATGACAGAAGACCGCATCCGTCTGCGTGAAGAAATTTCTGAGCAGATCCGTGCCCTTTCTAAAATGAAAGAAATGGCTGCATCTTATGGTGTTGATATTTCAAAACCTGCAAAAAATGCGAAAGAAGCTGTTCAGGCGGTTTATATGGGATATCTTGCAGGAACAAAAGAAAATAATGGAGCTGCAACTTCCCTTGGACGTACTTCTACATTCCTTGATATTTATATTGAACGAGATCTTAAAAATGGAGTGATCACAGAAACAGAAGCTCAGGAATTGATCGATCAATTTATCATCAAACTTCGGCTGACAAGACATTTAAGAACTCCTGAATATGACGAATTATTTGGGGGAGATCCTACGTGGATCACGGAGTCTATCGGTGGAGTTGGTATTAATGGAAAACCTCTGGTTACTAAGAACTCTTTCCGTTATCTTCATACTTTATATAACATTGGAACTGCTCCAGAGCCTAACTTAACTGTTTTATGGTCTGAAAAACTGCCAGACAACTTTAAACATTTTTGCTCTAAAGTTTCTATTGATACGGATTCTATCCAATATGAAAATGATGATGTTATGCGTCCAATCTATGGAGATGATTATGCGATCGCTTGTTGTGTATCTGCAATGAAGGTTGGAAAACAGACACAGCTGTTCGGAGCCCGCTGCAATCTGGCAAAATCACTGCTTTATGCGATCAATGGAGGAATTGACGAGAAAAAAGGAATCCAGGTTGTTCCTGGAATCGAACCGATCACAGATGACGTTCTTGATTTTGACAAAGTATGGGAAAACTATAAGAAAGTTATGACTTATGTTGCTGAATTATATGTTGATACAGTAAATATCATTCATTTTATGCATGATAAATACGCATATGAAGCCAGCCAGTTTGCTCTTCATGATACAAACTTAGAGCGAATCGCAGCTTATGGAATTGCTGGTCTGTCTATTGCCGCAGACTCTCTATCAGCGATCAAATATGCAACTGTAAAACCAATCCGCAATGAAAATGGTGTAGCAATTGACTTTGAAACCATTGGGGATTTCCCTAAGTATGGAAATGATGACGACCGCGCAGATGATCTTGCAGTTAACACAGTAACATTCTTCTCTGATGAACTAAAGAAACATCCGATTTATAGAAATGCGATCCATACTTTATCTGCTTTAACGATCACATCCAATGTTATGTATGGTAAGAAAACCGGATCCACACCAGATGGAAGAAAACTCGGAGAACCTTTAGCTCCAGGTGCAAACCCAATGCATGGACGAGACGAAAATGGTGCTCTTGCATCCTTAAACTCTGTCGCTAAAATTCCATATCGCGATGTATGTCAGGATGGTGTATCCAATACCTTTTCCATCGTACCAGATGCTCTTGGAAAAGATCAGGAACAACGAGTACAAAACCTTACAACAATCTTAGACGGATACTTTGTTCAAGGTGCACATCATTTGAATGTAAATGTTATGCATAGAGAAACTTTGATCGATGCTATGGAACATCCAGAAAAATATCCAACACTTACGATCCGTGTTTCTGGATATGCCGTGAACTTTAATCGATTATCCCGCGAACAGCAGGAAGAAGTGATTCGTCGTACATTCCATCAGAGTATGTAGATTTTTATCAAACAGCAATGGTGCCTGATTTTTTGATCGAATCAGGCACCATTACTATTCTTCAAACATTTCTCCCTCTATATTACTTATCTGTTCAATAGGGATGATCGTCTGATCTGTCATAACAACTGTGTGTTTATATTTATCAATTTTCTTTACACAACCAGAACAGGTAATATATGCTCCCCCATCTTTCTTAGCATCTGGTACAAAATACGTGATCTCAACCATTTGTTGTGTACCGATCGTTTCAGCGATCAGATATAACTTTTTATTTAATTCTGCTATAACTTCTTCACTCAACACCTGTTTTGCATCTGTTTGTCTTACAGTTTCTTTAATAGCTGTTTCGTGTCCGGTAAGTGCCGCAAAAGGCGAAAACTGTGCTGCCCTGGCATAAAGTGACATACGAGGGTGCTTCTTTGAAGTTGGATGCGGCAGATTGATAATATCATCGTATTTATGATTGTACTGATCCTTCATAATCTTCCTCCATTGACACTGAATACTTATTTTCTATGCTTTATGTCCGCCGATTTGCTCATTACGGTCTTTTGCTGTTGCTCCCTCCTGAAGGTTCATTCCTTTCAAGATAGCGTTCTTCCCAAACTTCTTTTTGATTGTGAGCATTGTCTGTTGCATCCGTTTCTCACGCTCTAAAACAGCCTCTTCTTCGGCTTGTTCCTGTTCCTTTACCGTATAATCTGTAAAAAGATCAAGCTGCTCATACGTTTCTTCTTCCTTTGAAAAACTTTCATCTACAAGTCTGTTTGCTGTAATGTTGATTCTTCTGATCAGCAGATTTTTATCCACGATCCGATCATATAATTCCATCACTGCATCTGTGATCAGCATGGTAGATGATGTCTTCTTTTTCAGGTTTGTTGTTCCATGAGCGTGTTTTGGAACTTTCCTTCCATATCGATCAATCGTAACAGATCCCTTGTACTTCCTATATCTGTCTGGATCCGTTAGATTTTCTATATCATAACCTACGGTCAATACGATCTGGTCAGTAACAAGTCTCTTATCTACCAGATCAAGTGTCATAAGATCAGTCATTTCTTTTACAACTAACTTTGCTTTATCAAAGTCATAGGGGCAGTGAAGTACTTGCCCGGAGCATACACTGTTGGTTTCCGGTTTGTACGCTTTGACTTGCTCCATCGTACAAGGCTCATAGCCCCAGGCATGATCGATCAGCAGTTCCGCATTGATCCCAAACATCTTATAAAGCAGTTCTTCATTATGGAATTCATTTGGCTTTCCGACGGAACATCTTGCAACATCTCCCATTGAGAAAAGACCGTGTTCTTCCAACTTCTTCGCATAGCCTTTGCCTACTCTCCAGAAATCCGTAAGCGGTCTGTGATTCCATAGTTTCCTACGGTAAGACATTTCGTCTAATTCGGCGATCCTTACGCCATCCTTATCCGGTTTAATATGCTTTGCTACGATATCCATCGCAATCTTGCACAGATACATATTCGTTCCGATTCCGGCGGTTGCTGTAATTCCCGTTGTTTTTAAAACGTCTCGTATCATAGTCATGGCAAGTTCCCTTGCAGTCATCTGATAAGTATTCAGATAATCTGTTGCATCTATAAATACTTCATCAATTGAGTACGGAAAAATATCTTCTGGCGCAATATACTTCAGATAAATATTATAAATCTTGGAACTATATTCCAAATAGTATTCCATACGTGGTGGGGCAACAATATAATCAACCTTCAATGCCGGATCCTCATTTAATTCTGTGCTGTCATCCGACGAACCTGTAAATGTTCTGTTTAAAGCTTTCCACCTGCGGGTATTATTGACTTCTTTAATCTTTTGCACGACTTCAAACAAGCGTGGTCTGCCGGGTATCCCGTAACTTTTTAATGACGGAGATACCGCAAGGCAGATGGTTTTCTCTGTCCTGCTTTTATCTGCAACCACAAGATTTATTGTCAAAGGGTCACGATTTCGCTCTTTACACTCCACAGAAGCATAGAATGATTTGAGGTCAATTGCGATATAGGTCTTTTGCTTTGCCATCATTCTATGCTCCCTTCTAAAATTCCTTCGAGTAAATTATGCTATCGTTAGTGTCAATCCTCGGTATAAAAACCATCCAATACATATGTTGTGACTGGTGTTATATACAATTCATATTTAATAACCAGTCTGATTAAATCATTTCCGTCAATCAATGTTATCGGCGTACCTTCTCTCGCAGCCTCTCTTGCCTTATTGGTAAATCGGCTATTAGTAATAAATACTCCATAATCGGCTTGATATTTGTTCATCGCCCCAAGAAATTGATTGATATCCGGCTCACTCACTGGATTTGAATTAAATCTTTTACACTGAATAACCACTCTGGTTGTTCTAAAATCATCGGCATCTACGTGATATCCATAGCCATCAATACCACCATCATTTGACACCTGAACGCCTTTGTTGGTAAACTCCACTCCCATCTTTGTAAGAAGTGCTCGTGAAAATTGTTCAAACTTTGCTGGAGACATATTTGCGATTGCACTCTGAAGTTTTACCTTGAAATCATCTAACAATTCGTCATCTGTGGATTCATTCTCCTCATCTTCAACCTCCAGTGTTTCTACTGGCTTGTTTTTCGATTTGTTCTTAGTCGAATGTTCCTCCCAATAGCTTCGAGCCTTATCCCTTACTTCTGTCTTAACATCAAAATCTGTTAAATCTACATTTGCTCCATCTTGAGTAAGTGTAATCTTTGGATTGAATTTCACATAAGATATGAGTCCGACATAACTAAGCTCTTTAATAGCAAAATTAAACTTAAAATCAAATTTTTTGTACTGATTTCCTGTTTTATTAGATGTATATAGTTTCTGTTCAAATTCAGCAATATGCTCATCTAACTCACTAATTCTGTCTCTAATTTCAGAACGCTCTAACTGTCCACCTGCTTCCTGAAGGACTTGAAGGATTGGTTTAATAAGGTATGATACTTGTTCTTCTGTATTTAAATCGTCATAAAACATATTTACATTTACACCTCTCATTTACTGTGCATACTTCTTGAAATTCTCTGCCTGCTCAAGAACTTCCTTGTAAACATCATCAATGGTTACTGGCGGATAGCCGAACTCATCAAGCAGCAATATCAAATCCACTTGCAAGTTTGCCTTAATATCATCACGGGCAGACCAATCGGTATAGCGTGACTTATCATCAACAATCAACTTTATCCTCTTGGATAGTTCAATCATTTTATCGTCCGGATATTCAAACTCAAACTTCTTGGAAACTGCTTTCAAAATATCATAGAAAGCTTTTTCTTCATAATCTATACCCATATTCTTGAAGGAGTTCTTTTCTGTTTTCAGTTCAGACAACAACTGTGCAAGCTGCTCCGCAACATCATCAAGGACTTCGTTGGCATACGCTTCATCACGACGACGGTTATTATACTCATCAACAACTTTCTTGAGTCTGTCTGCAAATTCCACACCCATAATTTTATTAACTTTCTTAAACTCGTCAATCGCCTGAGAAAGAAGTCTTTGAAGTATCTTGATTTTCGTATTCGGCAACTGAATAGCATTTATCTTATCCATATACTCATCGCTGAAAATATCAACCGATATATGTTTTCCGGTTTCAAACAATTCCTCAATGCCATCAGACTGAATTGCACCCTCAAGCATTTTGCGGACACGAGCGTTCATCTGCTCAATATCCGGTGCATCGCCTTTTGTCAACTTGAAAAGGATAGAACGGACAGCACAATAAAAATGGATATAATCCTTATCTTCATCGGAGAATTTCTCACTTGAACTACAAAGGTTAAATGCCTGTTTCATTCTCTTGACTGCTGCCATAAATCTTCTTTCCAGTTCTTCAGACAACTGCACATACTCAACCGCACGGTTCAGGCAGGCAAGCTGTTCGGTAGGCGAACCATTGAAGAAATCACTACTGTTAAAGTTATGGAACATCTGACCAAGAACTTCTAACTGGTCTTTTACAATCGTGATGGACTGCTCAACACCTTCAAATTCTTCACTCTCAAAATTCGTATATTTCTTGAGGGCGGTATTCATATTTTTCTTGATACCTATGTAGTCAACAATCAAACCTTTATCCTTGCCCTCGCATACACGATTTACACGGGAAATCGTCTGAATAAGGGTATGCTGCTGAATAGGCTTATCAATGTAAATCGTATCAAGCTCCGGCACATCAAAACCAGTCAGCCACATATCTACAACAATGGCAATCTTAAAGTTTGACTTCGGATTTTTGAACTGACGGTCAAATTCTTTCCTATCCTCTTTTGTGCCAAGCATATCAAAGAGGTCTTTTTCATCATCTTTATTACGAGTCATAACCAACTTGATTTTTTCCATTGGCTTCAACTCTTTTTTATCTTTCTCACTCAGAACAACACCGTCATCACAAATCTTCTTTTCTGTCCATTCCGGTCTGAGTTCCTTTACTATCTTATAGAAATCGTATGCTATATTTCGGTTGGAACATACAAACATTGCTTTACCTGCTACGGTTGCACCTTCTGCCACACGGGTTTCATAATGCTTGATAAAGTCCTCCGCAACAGCACGAAGTCTGTCAGGGTCGCCAATAATAACTTCCATTTTGGCAACTGCTTTCTGGCTTTCTTCTATTTGATGTTCATTTGCTCCCTCAAGTTCACACTGAGCATAGTATTCTTCAATCTGTCTTACCTTGTCCTGATTAAGCATAACTTTAGCTGCACGACCATCGTAAACAAGATTAACTGTAATACCGTCCTTAACTGCTTCTGTCATTGTATATGCGTCTACAACACCACCAAAGACTTCGATTGTTCCATCAACCGGAGTTCCGGTAAATCCAACATAAGTTGCATTTGGTAAAGAGTCGTGCAGATACTTGGCAAATCCATAGGTTTTCTGAACACCTGACTCTGTAATCTTAACCTTTTGGTCGAGATTGATTTGGCTTCTGTGTGCTTCATCAGAAATACAAATAACGTTCGTTCTGTCTGTAAGAAGCTGCAAATCCTCTGTAAATTTCTGAATGGTAGTCAGATAAACACCGCCACTCTCTCGTCCTTGAAGCTCCTCACGAAGTTTCTCACGGGACTCAATACTTACAACAGTTTCATCTCCGATATATTTCTTTGAACCTACAAACTGTTTGGAAAGCTGGTCGTCAAGGTCTGTTCTGTCCGTAATAATAAGAATAGTCGGAGAAGAAAAGTATTTGCTTTTCATCAGCATACGGGTAAGGAAAAGCATTGTATAACTCTTGCCGCAGCCTGTCGCTCCGAAGTATGTACCACCTTTACCATCTCCTTCAGGGCGAAGATGAGCCTTGATATTCTCATACAATTTATTTGCCGCAAAGAACTGTGGATAACGGCACACTATCTTCAAATCCTTATCTGAGTTATCCGGAAAATAAATAAAATCTTTGATAACTTCAAGTAAACGGTCTTTTCGGAAAAGTCCCTTTATCATTGTTACAAGAGAATTGATACCGTCCAGTTCTTTATCGTCTGAGTTTATCTTTCTCCACGCATAGAAGAAATCATACGGGCTGAAGAAAGAACCATATTTATTATTTGCTCCGTCACTGATAACAACAAACGCATTGTATTTGAAAATCTCCGGAATATCTCTACGGTAACGGATTGTAAGCTGCTTATATGCGTCCATTATGGTCGTATTCTCTTGTACCGCACTCTTAAATTCAAGAACAACAACAGGAATACCATTTACGAACACAATGCCATCAGGAATACGCAACTGATTATTTACGCCTTCAATTTCAAACTGATTAACCACTTTGAAAATATTGTTTTCGGGAGTGTCGAAATCAATAAGTTCAATATAGAGGTCTTTCTGCGTTCTATCCTCACGGTTAAGAATAAATCCATCGCAGAGCAACTTAAATACAGCTTTGTTTGCTTCATAAATCGTACCGGAAATATTACGCAGCATTAGAATGACACTATCCACCTCACTCGGTGTGATACCGTCTTTCGCATAGCGATTATAGAGGTATTGCTTCAGGTCGTCCGTAAGCAGAACCTCTGTCCTTTCTCTGTGTATCTGGTCGCCACTGACATAGGTGTACCCCTCGTCTTTGAACAACTCCATTATTGACATTTCCAATGCGTGTTCATTAAAATTTGCCATTGCGTTCACTCCTTTTTATCGGCATATATCTCTTTCAATATTTGCTTATGTCGCTGTTCCATTTCATAATCCTGATATTTCAGTCCCAATTTGGCAAGCATTAGAGTTCCTTCCATATCATCTATATTTCCATAACTTACTGCACGACTTACTCCAGTCAATGCCCCAAGTATTAGCCTCGTGCAATCAAGAGCAAAATCTATCAACTCCTGAATATCAGGATATGTAACTGGATTTTTATCCCACACCTTTTCTTCTGTTAAAATATGTTTTTCGTCATTATGAGCATATATTTTATTTCTTTGAACACGAATATTCTCTTGTTTTTTGCTGAGAGAGCAAAAACGCTTTTGATACAATCCTAAAAATTCTGAAAATGTCAGATTAACTTGTATTGGTACTTTTTCAAAATCAGGTGTATCAAATAATTTTAGAATTTCTCTTTGGCTTTTCACTTCATTTTCATAGAAACATTCTTCCGTTGGTTTCAAATGATGCTGATATGGCACTTGGAAAGAATATTCTCTACCATCTTCCTTAATTGTTACTATATCTCTATATTCTGGAAATAAGTCCAAATTATCTCTGCAATACTTTAAGAGCAAACCAACTGAAACAACGTCTTTTGTTTTATCATACAATTTTGCAATTTCCATAAAACAAGCCTTTTGCAACGCCCCATACACTACTTGATAAAAGGCAGGAGAAAGATTCATTTCATCGTTATACTTCTTGCTCATTTCTCTATACTGCATCATAATTGCATAATACGCATTAGCGTCAAATGCACTTTGATATAAATCCTCTGCAAGTTTGATTAACTTTTCTTTATCCATTTTTCACACTCCTTGCAGTAAATGATAATTTAGTAGCTTGATAATTTGGTTAAAAGTGTATCTTTCATATCACAAAGCATTCGTATTTCATTTGTATTAGAAAAAATGAAGGCATAAATTTTGGTGGCTATTTTCCCAAAACTTTCAAGTTTCTCATCTGAAGGTACAGGGATTTCAAAACTTTCAAGTTCTTGCTTATTTATTGCTTCACGAGTCGAACCGGATTGACCAATACCAAGTAATTTTGCTTTATTTTCAGATGTACATAAAGTACACATTATATAATAACTCATATTTTTACCTTTATATGGTCGGATAATCATTACATGTTGGTTGACTCTGGCGGGCAGAACATCATCAGGAACTACACAACATCGGGTAACTGATACTCCAGTTATATTAAATAATACATCTGCCTGTTGTATTTCCACATTTGCCAACGCATTTGCTTGAATTTGAGAGATATGAGCCAACTCCGGATACGAAAAGAAATAGTCAAAAACATTCATACTACGGATTAGCGATATTCCTTTATCAAAATATGCAGCTTTTCCACCTTTAGGAGTTGCACCACTACCTATTTTGGAACATAAATCTGCAAGAGGTTTTGTTATATATGTGTTTTGTGATTCCAAAAACATTTTTTTATATATAATCTGTAAAGTTGAAACTAAATTATCATTTATCTTCTGTTTAGTTTCTATTCTTTCGTTCAAAACCTTATAAGCATTTACAACAAGCTGTTGAAAATCCATTGGTGGAATTTCAAATGGGACTGCACACATATCCTCCCAGTTAAAGAATTCCGTGGCACTACCAGTTGACTTATATCGAGCATATCTATCAAATTCGTCCCTACAAAAGAACATGTACAAATAATCTGGCAGCAATTTATCAAGATATTCCTGCTTAACTCTAAATGCGACATAATCATTCGTAAAAATATACTCTCTATCGGTATTATTGTACGCCATACCGATTTTTTCTCCATTGCGAGTTGTACGTCTATTAAATACAAACTCCTGCGGTCTTAAAACAATGAATTTCTCATAAGTACGTCCAATTAAGTTTGCCCTTGTTTGCATCATCTGCTTTGTATTAGAACAACCTCGAACATCTTCAATACCATATTTCAAATCAGAGTTTGTTCTGGATACCATTTCAATATATTGTCCTAACTGATTATAATTCGATTTCATATCCCAACTCCTTAAATACAGCAAGCAAATCTGATTTGGATTTTTCCTCTTGAACAAGAAGTTCTTTGAGTTCTCCCTGCAACGACTTCATTTTTGTATCAAAGTCGATGTTCTCATCACGATTGACAAACTCAATA
>ERZ779902.476-NODE-476-length-17603-cov-2.946490_pt1 | contig 17603 bp, 17 predicted proteins | sample MGYA00511350_ERZ779902 | MGnify/ENA primary metagenome ERZ779902 (study PRJEB29588, sample SAMEA2146908) | human gut metagenome | biome: human gut; feature: human-associated habitat; material: faeces | place: Denmark | collected 2008/2010 ...
TAGCTCACACGGCTGCCAGAAAGATATCGGAGATATTCATGGTAATGTTTACCGTGTTCGGACAGACAATGGCGACCTTCTGTGGGCAGAATATAGGAGCGGGAGAAGTAGACAGAGTGAAAAAGGGCATAAAACTGGCAATATTCTATACTTGTATATGGTGTACGATGGCAATTATCGCAAGCTACACTATAGGCCCGTGGCTGGTGAAGCTTGTAACAGGCACTAATAATCCTATTGTTATAAAAAATGCCACAAATTATCTCAAATTTGACACTCTGTTTTATTATGTGACCGCTGTTATATGTATAGTGCGAAATGCAATGCAGGGGCTTGGAGAGCAGATTACGCCGCTTGTATCAAGCTCACTTGAGATGGTGGGAAAGATAATTATTGCATTTACACTTGTGCCACTGCTTGGCTATACAGGAGTGATAGTAGCAGAGCCGCTTGTATGGTTTATCATGGTGATACCGCTTTTGGTGAAGATATACACCATGCCGGTGCTTAGGAAGCAGGGGCATGGGATTTGAAAAAAGAGTGAAGCAGGCTTTACTCCAACACCAGAAGCAGTCCCATCTTGAACCTTCCGTCAGCGGTTACGCTGTGCAGTCCGTTTTTGTCAAAACGGAAATTTTCGCCTGCTGAGATTGTGTAATCTTTGCCCTCGTAGTCTATTACAGCCTTGCCCTCGAGTGCGAAAATTATTGCATTTCCAGGCGCGCGATGCGGTGTGAGACCGGTGCCCTCATCGAATGCCATAAGCACGAATTTCATTGTGTCGTTGCTTACCACATCAATGTTCGTGATACTGCCATCCTCATATGAGATAAGATCCTTAAGCTTCATGACCTCGCCTGATTTGATAATTTTGTTCATATTGTTGTTCTCCTTTTTTATGATGATTTCGGTGTAAATACAGCCGGTTTCTGTTGTTACTCCGCAGAGTATTTTCGAAGGGACTACCAGCATATCACCTTCTGATATGGTATGCTTTGCAGCATAAGCTCCGATAAGAAAATCAGCGCATCCTTTTGCACCGATGTATACAGTGGTATTATCGTAGGATTCCTGAGAGATTGACGTGCCCTTTCCGAGAGAAAAATAGGTTATGGGTGTTTTGTCACTAAGCCTTGAATTTCGTGAGACGGTCATCTCGTCGCGGATAGGGCGTAAATCTTCTATTTTGAAAACCTTGTCCATAGGATTTCTTGTCCTTCTTTCTTGAATGTTGATTTCATTATTTATAATACAATATTACTATAATTTTGTCCAAAAATATGTTGCATATACAACAAAAACAATATAATAAAATACAAACCGCTTGCTATTTCTTTCACATATGTTAGAATATAATCAAAGCAGTTTTTCTATAGCAACCTGTGCGGTCGTTGGCACATTTATTACAGATATGACTATATGCTCTGTAAATATGTGAGGCATAATAAGATGTCGTCCGGCGATAAGGGCGTGCAGGGTCTTCAATACCTTAATTATTTTTCATATTCCCTGAAATTCTTGCTTTTAAATGTTTCATTATTTTATTTAAAGCAGGATAAGAGGGGTTTTACCACACAGATATTTCCTGCTTTTGTGTTTTCAAATGAAGGAGGATTTTATATGAGTGGTAACAGAGAGTACAAAAGTGATGTTTTCAGTATGCTGATGCAGGATAAGGAAAGAGCCTTACAGCTGTATAACGCAATGAATGGGTCTAGCTATGACAATCCGGAGGATGTTGAGATAGTGATTCACGATGGCGGCATTTCACTTTCGGTCAGAAATGATGCATCGTTTATCGTGGATGCGAGATTGAGCATATATGAGCATCAGTCCACAGTTTGTCCTAATATGCCGGTGAGAAGTCTTATTTATTTTAGTGTGATATTGTCAGATATGCTCAGCGACAAGAAAAAAGGAACAAAAAAGGGCAAGAACATCTATGGCAGAAGACTGGTAAAGATACCGACACCACATTTTGTGGTATTTTACAATGGTGAGGAGGAACAGCCGGAGGTTCAGGAGCTTAAGCTGTCCGATGCGTTTGAGAAGCCGACCGACGAGCCGAATCTTGAGCTTAAATGTAAGGTGTACAATATAAACGACGGAAAGAACAAGGCTATTATGGAGTCATGTGGCTGGCTGAATGATTATATGACATTTGTAAATAAGGTCAGAGAGTACCACGCAGACGGATCGTTTGATGACCTTGCTATAGATATTGAGAAGGCTATAGACTATTGTATTGACAATGATATTCTGAAGGAGTTTCTAAAGACTTACAGAAGTGAGGTGACGAAGAGTATGCAGTTAAATTATGAATTTGACAGGCAGCTTGAGCTTGAAAGAGCTGATGCTATTGAAGAGGGGATGGAAATAGGAGAAAATAAGATGCTGTTTACTTTAGTAACAAAGGGAAAGCTCGATATTGATACTGCAGCAGAGGAAGCAGGTGTCAGTGTCAGTGAGTTTGAAAAATTAATGAGTGAAGCAGGCTATAAGGTGCCTGAGACTGTGTAGCATCAGGCATGAATAATTTATCAAAATGTAAATAGCAAAAATCCGCTAACCTTGTATTTGGTATAGCGGATTTTTTGTGCCAAAAAGTATCACATCCGACTGTTATTGTACTGAGCTATTGCATCGGCACCGCCTAACAGCTGTATGATAAGTATAGCTCCAATCCATGGAAACAATATCGTAAAAATTCCAAACCATGCGCCAAGTGAATCGCTGCTATAGTCCCAGAAAGGCTTGTTCGGGTCATCAAGCCAGTACACATTTATGATAGTCCTAAGCTCAGAACGGGTGCTATGTCTTTTATCGCATGAAAAACGCTTGCGGTACTCCTTTCCGTCTACAGTATATGTGTATCTGGCAGCCCAGTAGCTGTAAGCGGATTGTGAATTATTGACAACGAGCCTCTTTGCATCCTCCTTCACAATCATGCCTCTTGCCACATGTCCGCGCTCCTTTGCAAGTGCTATCTTGCGCTGTAAACCAATATTTAGTTTGCAGAAAAACTTAAAATCTATGATGTACAGTGGTATTAGTGAAAGCACCCCACATTTACCTGCCACGGGTAGCTTGCGATAGCCTTAAAAACTTCTGAAAAAGTGTCCATTGAAAATCCCCTTTCTTAATATGCTGCATTTGAATATATGGTATGTTAATATTATAGAAATAAGGAAGGGGATTGGCAATGGGAAAAGATATTTCTTTCACTTATGTTTTACTAAATTTAATCTTTACCCCAAATTTACATCCACCCCATTTCGACTTTACAACTTTAAGTTATAGTAATTTCAGCAGCTGTGAAATACACTAACTTAATTTGTGGAGGAAAATATGAGAAAGAACAAGAACATACTGAAGAAGGGCATGATCCTTGCAGCAGTTTCAACAATGGTAGTTACCATGGCACCGGCAATTCCGGCTTATGCTTATGGTGAAGCAGATTCAAAAACAGGTCAGGCGGCTTTTAATGCGGCAACAACAGGTTCAGCAGATTATCAGAGCTGGTTAACCGGTACATGGCAGGGTGGTACACAGGACTTTGCCAATACCAATAAGATTGCACTTACACCGGGCTCTACAGCCAAGGATCTGGGCTTTGCATGGTATTCAAAGACCAAGGGCACACCGGCTGTGATGGTATGGAAGGATGGCTCAAAGGCAGGTGCGCAGATTGTAAAGGGTACTGCAACAGATATAAGCGCAGAAAACTGGCAGGGGGAAGTCTATGCTGCTTCAAATAAAGTAAGCATCAACGGTTTTTTTGAACCGAATACAAAGTATGTTTATCAGTATACAGACAATTATTCGGACAATGGTGATACCATATGGTCAGATGAGTATACATACACCACACACACTACAGATACATTTTCTGTAATCCTGACAGGAGATCCTCAGATTGGAGCATCAGGCAGTAAAAGTGATAAAGAGGCAAACGATATGAGCGTTGCACAGGATGCCTACAACTGGAACAAGACAATGCAGAAGGCTATGGAGATTGATCCGGATGCGTCATTTCTTTTGTCTGCGGGAGACCAGATAAATGAGTCAAATGCAGGGTCGGAAGAGACGAAGAAGACAAGAGAGAGCGAGTATGCAGGATACCTTTATCCGTCAGTATTCAGAAGTCTTCCTATTGCAGCTACAATCGGAAACCATGACAAGGACGGCTCTGATTACACTGCACATTTCAACAATCCAAATTCAGATGATAATCTGGGAAGCACCGATGCCGGCTGTGATTTCTACTTCAATAATGGAAATGTATTGTTCATTTCTTTAAACAGTAATAACCGTAATCAGGCAGAGCACAGAGAGTTTATGAAAAAGGCTGTTGCAAGCAATCCGGATGCAGCTTGGAAGGTAGTGGTATTCCATAGTGATATCTATGGCTCAGGACAGCCGCATGCAGATACGGATGCTACAACAAACAGAATTATCTTTGCACCGCTCATGGATGAGTTTGATATTGATGTGTGTCTTACTGGTCATGATCATACATATTCAAGAAGCTACCAGGTACAGGACGGAAATGTTATCGACTATGATTTGAGCAAAGGTTCGGTTAACAATCCTGAGGGAACTCTTTATATCACAACAGGCTCAGGCTCAGGTTCAAAATACTATAATCTGTTAAATTACACTCCATACTATATCGCAGAGAGAACCAATGCGTGTCTGCCTTCATTCTCTACTATAGATTTTTCAAGTGGAACAATGACAATAAAGACATATGACTACAACGGAAATAAATATGCTGATGATTTCACAATCACAAAGACAACAGATGCGCAGAGTGCCGATGAGGTGATTGCGGCAGCAGATGCTCTGGTAAACAGCACAGATGTAGCATACACAGATGAGAGCATGGAAGCATTAAAATCAGCACTTGCCTCTCTTAAGGAGCTTAAGGCTTCCGGCACAACAGCAGATGATCCGATGGTAAGTGATATCACAACAAACTATGGAACAGCAAATGACCGTGTTAAGGGATATGGCTCTATAGCAAACGATGATGATAAAGATGGTGCAAAAAATCGTTTCAAGAAGGGAATTTCTACACTTCTTGACAAGACAATCTATACTCAGGTAGCTGAAGGCAAGGAGGAAAACCTTTCTGATTACAGTGCTGATAAGGCTCCTGTTGTAAAGGGCATCGATGAGGCAAAGAAAGCAGTTGTAAGTGCAATAAATGCTTTACAGGTTAAACAGACTGCTCCAAATGGGAACCAGAATGGAAATGCTGACCAGAGCGGAAACGGAGCACAGGACAGCACAAACCAGAACGGAAACGGGGCACAGGGTGGCGCAGGCCAGCAGATTGCGGGAAACAATGCAGGCGGATCAGGAAGCCAGAATGTCAGCACAGCAAATACAGGTGCAAGCAAGTCTGATTCTGATGGCGTAAAAACTTCAAAGAGTGCTAAGGTAAAGACAGGAGATGTTAACCATGGCGGCATGTATGCAGCACTTGGAGTATTAGGCGCAGCAATCCTCGCAACAGTGCTTGGAATGAGAAAGAAGGGTAAGTTTTGGCAAAAATAATTGACACATTAGGCAAATACCTTATTGTGGCTCTTATTACACTGGCAATGTTTATATGCTTTCGAAGCGTTGAAAGAAAACCGCTTCTTGCAGATGACAATACATCGTTTGTGAGAGCGGTGGTTACGCAAAACGACAATGAAGACCTTCAGGCTGAAGCCTCACTGGATAGCGGTGACAGCCAGAAGGTTGTTTTGCTTATCAAGTCAGGAAGCCACAAGGGTGAGACAGTTGATGCATACAGCTTAAACGGATATTTATACGGTGCCAATTGTAAGGTAGGCACAAGGGTTATTGCGAGTCTGTCGGAGTACGATGGCAGTCTGTCAGCAAATGTTTATAACTACGACAGGGAAAATGAGATATGGGTGCTTTTAGCGGCGTTTTTTGGACTTATGTGGCTGGTTGGAGGAAAGAAGGGCTTTAATTCAATTCTTGCGCTTATATTTACCTTTGCTACGGTAATATTTTTGTATATTCCGCTCATGTATATCGGGGTTTCTCCGTTTATTGCGGCAACAGCTTCGGTCGTAATTATCACGGTTGTCACGTTCACACTAATAGCAGACTGGCAGATGAAATCTATAGGTGCTATGCTGGGAACAGTTTTTGGAGTTGTAGTTTCCGGAATAATCGCATTGCTTTTCGGACACTTCGGACATGTGACAGGCTACAATGTGGATGATATTGAAAATCTGATTTATGTTGGCCAAAATTCAAAGCTTGATATCGGTGGCATGTTGTTTTCCGGTATACTCATTGCATCGCTTGGAGCAGTGATGGATGTGGCAATGTCTGTAGCCACATCGCTTCATGAGATAAAAGAAAAGAGTCCGGATATATCTGCAAAGGAGATATTTAAGTCGGGCATAAATATAGGTCGCGATATGATTGGAACTATGTCAAATACGCTTATTCTTGCTTATGTGGGCGGAAGTCTCGGACTTGTGATGGTTATATATGCATACTCGTATCAGATGCACCAGATACTTAATATGTATTCTATGGCAATCGAGATAATGCGAGGCATATCAGGCACAATGGGAATTATCCTGACTGTGCCGATTACATCGCTTATTATGTCTTTTCTTCTGACAAGGAAAAACAAGGAGTGAGTAGCTGAAAATGCTAATCAATTACAAGCCCGTTACAACAAGGTATATCACACCAAGCACCCAGCTTGAAAATATGCCGTACAGTATCACAGGACCTGCAATCCTAAATATCTGACAGCCTATGCCAAATACCTGTCCCTCCACCTGAAATTCACATGCGGATGAGCATACTCCGTTTGCAAAGCCTGTTATAGGAACGAGAGCACCGGCACCTCCCCAGTTTGCAAGCGGTGCATACAGGTTTAGCGCTGTCAGTACGCAGCTTATGAGAATCAAAATCATGCTGCACCAGGCCGAGGCCTCGTCGCTGCTGAATCCAAAGTATTGCGTGCAGGTATTTACTATGAGCTGTCCGATAGTGCATATGATGCCGCCGAGTATAAATGCCTTTAGCATGTTTGCAGAAAGGCAGTGAGTAGGTGTGACGCGCTTTACATATTTGTTATATTCATCATTTCGTTTTTCTTTTTGGTCAGTAGTCATGTTTTCAGACCTCCTTTTTTATAGGATGACCGTATTTTTTAAATGTATTCATATATGGGATTTTAGTTATTTGATTTAGGTATAGTTACTTATAAGAATTAAATATGAAGGAATATGAAGGATATAACAAATAATCCTTGCCACTTTTTACTTTAAATAGTAGAATTGTAGCAAGGATTATTTTTATGCGGTAGCGCATCAAAGTAATAAATCACAGCAAAGCATATAATTGCGATAAATAATGCAAGTATTTTGCAATAAAGAAAAGGAGACACATATATGTATACACTTGACGACATCAAGAAAGAAGATCAGGAGATTGCGAGCGCCATCACAGATGAGTTTGAGCGCCAGAACAGCCACATCGAGCTTATTGCTTCTGAGAACTGGGTAAGCCCTGCTGTTATGTCAGCTATGGGAAGTATCCTCACCAATAAGTATGCTGAGGGATATCCGGGAAGAAGATACTATGGCGGCTGCGAGTGCGTGGACGAGGTAGAGGAGCTTGCCAGAGAAAGAGCCAAGGAGCTTTTCGGTGCAGAGTATGTAAATGTACCACACTCAGGCGCACAGGCCAACATGGCAGTACAGTTCGCCATCTTAAAGCCGGGCGATACAATCATGGGAATGAACCTTGACCACGGCGGACACCTCACACATGGTTCACCGGTCAATTTCTCAGGCTCATATTTCCATGTAGTGCCTTACGGAGTAAATGACGAGGGCTTCATTGATTACGACAAGGTAGAGGAGATCGCCCTTGAGTGCAAGCCAAAGATGATTATCGCAGGTGCATCTGCATATGCGAGAACTATAGATTTCAAGCGTTTCAGAGAGATTGCAGACAAGGTAGACGCAGTGCTCATGGTTGATATGGCTCATATCGCAGGACTTGTAGCCGCAGGACTTCATCCAAGCCCAATCCCATATGCACATGTCACCACAACCACTACACACAAGACTCTCCGCGGACCTCGTGGAGGAATGATTCTCTGCAGTCAGGAGATGCAGGATAAGTACAATTTCAACAAGGCTATTTTCCCGGGAATCCAGGGCGGACCTCTCATGCACGTTATCGCTGCAAAGGCAGTCTGCTTCAAGGAGGCATTACAGCCTGAGTTCAAGGAGTATCAGAAGCAGATTGTAAAGAATGCGCAGGCGCTTTGCAAGGGTCTTCAGAGCCGTGGCATCAAGATTGTATCAGACGGCACAGACAACCACCTCATGCTTGTAGATTTAACTCCGTTTGGTCTCACAGGAAAGTCTATCGAGAAGCTTCTCGATGCGGCTCATATCACAGCTAACAAGAATACTATTCCTAACGACCCACAGAAGCCATTTGTCACAAGCGGTATCCGTCTCGGAACACCTGCTGCCACATCAAGAGGCTTAAAGGAGGATGATTTCGACAAGGTTGCAGAGGCAATTGCCATGATCATCAAAGAGGGCGAGAGCGCAGTTGAGCCTGCAAAGGCTATCATCAAGACACTTACTGACAAGTATCCTCTTGCATTTTAAGGGTTTTCAGAGTAAAATGTTATAAGTTATAAAAACATAATACTTTGGAGGAATTATGATAGACTTAAAGTTTTTAAGAGAGAATCCGGATCTCGTAAAAGAAAATATTAAAAAGAAATTCCAGGACCACAAGCTTCCGCTCGTCGATGAAGTAATCGAGTATGATAAGAAGGCCAGAGAAGCACAGCAGGAGGCAGATGATCTTCGTGCAAAGAAGAATCAGGTTTCTAAGCAGATTGGTGCTCTTATGGCACAGGGCAAGAAGGAAGAGGCTGAGGCTGTAAAGGCTGAGGTTGCACAGATTTCAAAGCGCCTCACAGAGCTTGAGCCGCTCGAGAAAGAGTATCAGGACAAGGTGCTTGAGGATATGATGAAGATTCCAAACATCATCGATCCATCAGTTCCAATTGGAAAGGATGATACCTTCAACGTGGAGAACGAGAAGTTTGGTGAGCCTGTTGTTCCTGATTTCGAGATTCCTTATCATACAGATATCATGGAGAGATTTGACGGAATAGACCTCGATGCAGCAGGAAAGGTTGCAGGAAACGGTTTCTATTATCTGATGGGAGATATCGCACGTCTTCACTCAGCCATGACAGCATATGCACGTGACTTCATGATTGGAAAGGGCTTTACATACTGTATCCCGCCATTTATGATCCGTTCAAATGTCGTAACAGGCGTTATGAGTTTTGAGGAGATGGATGCCATGATGTACAAGATTGAGGGAGAGGATCTCTACCTTATCGGCACATCTGAGCACTCAATGATCGGTAAGTTCATCGATACAATAAACGATGAGTCAAAGCTTCCATACACACTCACAAGCTACTCACCTTGCTTCCGTAAGGAAAAGGGTGCACACGGCATTGAGGAGAGAGGTGTTTACCGTATCCATCAGTTTGAGAAGCAGGAGATGATTGTTGTCTGCAAGCCACAGGATTCAAAGGAATGGTATGAGAAGATGTGGAAGTACACAGTAGAGCTTTTCAGAAGTCTCGATGTGCCTGTCCGTACTCTCGAGTGCTGTTCAGGAGACCTCGCAGATCTCAAGGTTAAATCATGCGACGTAGAGGCATGGTCACCAAGACAGAAGAAGTACTTCGAGGTTGGAAGCTGCTCTAACTTAGGTGATGCACAGGCAAGACGTCTTAAGATTCGTGTAAAGGGCGAGGATGGCAAGAAATACTTTGCACATACTCTTAACAACACAGTTGTTGCTCCACCACGTATGCTTATCGCATTCCTTGAGAACAACCTGAATGCAGATGGCTCTGTAAATATCCCTAAGGCACTTCAGCCATACATGGGTGGTACAGAGAAGCTTATTCCGAAGCACTAGTTTTTGAAATAAATTAGTTCATGTAAATATAACAGCCGTAGCTGCGATTAAAAAAGAAAATCGCGGTTATGGCTGTTTTGTAGTTAATGACCTTATCAATATTTATGTCAGAGATGATAAGCAAATACAGAAGGCTTTTGACAAAAACGGTCATGCAAAATTCTTTTAATAAACGTCATTGACACCAAATGTGATACCACGTATAATATAGATAGGAGGTATTCAGAATGTCAAAATGGGATAAACTATTAACGAGAATATGTGCTTTGTCAAAAGACCTCCGGTTTGATGAATTGCGTAAGGTATTGGAAAGCTATGGATATGTAATGAATGCCCCAAAGGGCGGAAGTAGTCATTACACGTTCAGAAAAGCCGGATGTCAACCGATTACGATACCGAAGCATGAACCTATCAAAAAAGTGTATGTTGAGATGGTAAAACAGATTGTGGAAAGTGAGGCGGTGAATGATGAAAACGCTGAATGATTATTTTACAATGAATTATCGTATGGAAATTGTAGAGGATAAGGATGAGGGTGGTTTTGTGGTTTCATTTCCGGAGCTTCCGGGATGTATTACCTGTGGAGAAACAGTAGAATCCGCTGTCGCAAACGCTTTAGATGCCAAGAAAGCATGGTTGGAAGCTGCTATGGAAGATGGTATTGAAATCCATGAGCCGGACAGCTTAGAGGATTATTCTGGACAGTTTAAACTTAGAATTCCTCGAAGTCTTCATCGTTCCCTTGCAGAACATTCTAAGAGGGAAGGTATCAGCATGAATCAGTATTGTGTATATCTTCTTTCCAGAAACGATGCAGTTTATTCAAAATTATAGACTAAATGAAATAGGAGGTGTTCTGTTATGTTTTTTCTTATAGCGAAGGATAATGAATGGGCTGGATTGCTTAGTAGTCTGGATATGTTTTCTGATGATTTTATGGAAGAAGGACGGATACAGCCTGAAGTACAGGTAAGGGAAGATTTTTAATGAATTTACAGAGAAGAAAATCCCTTACCAAATACTTCACTGGTGCTCATCACAGACATAAAAGCATGCAGCTTATTCTGATGTATGAAGCTTCTAAGCTCTATGGCCTGCTTCTTTGTGAGAGTGCTGAAAACGATATAGTTTCTCTCACCGGTGTAAGCACCTCGTGCCTCCACATATGTGGCACTTTTCTCCAGCGTGTTAGTAATATAGTCGCATATCACATCCTTGTCATCGCAGATAAGCATTATGGATTTTCTGAGCATGATATTTTCGATGATTGCATCAATCATAAATGATTTCACAACAAGTCCGACAAATGAATACAGAGCAGTCTTTATGTCAAATACAAAGCAGGCGATGATGATCATGACGAGGTCGGTGAGAAATAAAGCCATGCCGATATTTTCTACATGTGCATATTTTTTTACAATCATGGCGATGACATCGGTTCCGCCACTTGAAGCCCCTACATAGAAAAGCAGTGCAGATGCGATTGCAGGAAGAGCGATGGCAAAAATCAGCTCAAGCATTGGCTCGTTTGAGAGAGGATGAGTGAGCGGGTCAAGTTTTTCAAGTACCAGGAGCTCAACAGACAAAAGTATTGTGGCATAGGTGGTCTTAATAGCAAAGCCTTTGCCAAGGAAGAAAAAGCCCACTACAAGCAGAAGCATGTTCACAATAGTAGAAAACATACTCGCTGAGAGAGGCGTTATCTTTGCAAAAACAACTGCGGCACCGGTTACGCCACCGAAGGTGAAGTTGTTTGGGAACTTGAAATAGTATACACCGATTGCCATGATGGTGATACTGAGTGTCATTATCAGAAAATTTTTTATCTGTTTAAGCATTTGTTGTTCTCCTTTATGATTTGACAGCTTGTCAGGTATTTATTGCAGTGCTGTGTATCATAGCTTTCTTTTGTATTATTAATCGTTCAAATCTAAATATTTATTTGCATGGTTAGTGTAGGACGATGAATGTCTGATGTCAATATAATCCGTGAAATAAATTATAAGTATTATTTCTATAAAAGATATATTATATTAGTAAAACTAATAAGAATAATTACAATATATAATTGGAAAATTTAACACTATGAAGGTATACTATAGGTATTGAACGAATTGCAGATTATTAGGAGGAACAATAATGGATTACAAGAATTCTGGTGTTGATATCGAGGCAGGTTACAAGTCAGTAGAGCTTATGAAAAAGCATGTAAAGGAGACTATGAGACCGGAGGTGTTAGGTGGTCTCGGAGGCTTCTCAGGAGCATTCTCACTTGCTTCCATCAAGGATATGGAGGATCCGGTGCTTTTATCGGGAACAGATGGCTGCGGAACTAAGGTAAAGCTTGCTTTCATCATGGACAAGCATGATACAATCGGAATCGATGCAGTTGCCATGTGCGTAAATGATGTGGCATGTGCAGGCGGTGAGCCATTATTTTTCCTTGATTATATAGCATGTGGAAAGAACTATCCGGAGAAGATTGCTACAATCGTAAGCGGTGTGGCAGAGGGCTGTAAGCAGTCAGGCTGTGCACTCGTTGGTGGTGAGACAGCAGAGCATCCGGGTCTTATGCCTGAGGACGAGTATGACCTTGCAGGCTTTGCAGTTGGTGTGGTTGACAGAAAGGACATCATCACAGGCGAGGGATTAAAGGATGGTGATGTACTTATCGGAATGGCATCAACAGGCGTACACTCAAATGGATTTTCACTTGTCAGAAAGATTTTCAAGATGGACAAGGAGACATTAAATACATATCATGAGGAGCTTGGCACTACACTTGGAGAGGCACTTCTTGCCCCTACAAGAATCTATGTAAAGGCTCTTAAGGCTGTAAAGGACGCAGGAGTCACAGTAAAGGCCTGCAGTCATATTACAGGCGGCGGCTTCTATGAGAATATCCCACGTATGCTTATCGATGGCAAGCGTGCCGTAGTTGAGAAAAACAGCTACCCTGTCCCACCAATCTTTAAAATGATGGCTAGAGAGGGAAATGTCGAGGAGCAGATGATGTACAATACCTACAACATGGGACTTGGAATGATTGTCGCAGTTGACCCTGCAGACGTGGACAAGACTATGGAGGCTATGAAGTCTGCCGGAGATACACCATACGTAGTCGGAAAGATTATTGACGGCGAGAAGGGGGTAGATCTCGTATAATTACATTCAAATGAGGGGCAAAATACTTTTTGACCCTCATATCATTATATTGTTAATAACGTATACATCGTTGTGAGGAAAAAGAATGAAAATTGCAGTATGTGTATCGGGTGGCGGCACCAATCTTCAGGCCATCATAGATGCAATAGATAACGGAACAATTACAAACACACAGATAGAGGTTGTTATCAGCAACAACGCAGATGCATATGCGCTTGAGAGAGCTAAAAAGGCTGGAATAAAGGCAGTATGCATCTCGCCAAAGAATTATGAAAGCAGAGCTGCCTTCAATGAAGATTTCTTAAAGCAGCTTAACTCATATCATGTGGATTTAGTCGTACTGGCAGGCTTTCTGGTAGTGATTCCACCTGAGATGATAAAGCAGTACAGAAACAGAATCATAAATATCCATCCATCGCTCATACCATCCTTCTGCGGCACAGGCTACTATGGTCTTAAGGTGCATGAGGGAGTGCTTGCACGCGGTGTGAAGGTGACAGGTGCCACATGCCACTTTGTGGATGAAGGCACAGACACAGGCCCTATTATTTTACAGAAGGCAGTCGAGGTAAAGCAGGGCGACACACCTGAGGTGCTTCAGCGCAGGGTTATGGAGCAGGCTGAGTGGAAAATCATGCCACACGCTATCGACCTGATAGCAAATGGCAGGGTGTCAGTAGAAGACGGACATGTTATTATAGATGAGAAGTAATGACAGTGCTGTAAGTAATTAGTATGTAAACATAGATAGATTATGATTACCGGACAATGAAAAGCTTATATATAGCTTAGGTATAGGAGGCAAAAATGAAGGTATTAGTAGTAGGAAGCGGCGGAAGAGAGCATGCAATATGCAGGGCTGTTGCAAAGAGCTCACGCGTTGACAAGATATACTGTGCACCGGGCAATGCAGGTATCGCTGCACTTGCAGAGTGTGTGCCAATCGGTGCGATGGAATTTGATAAGCTCGTATCATTTGCAAATGATAATGCCATTGATTTTACAATCATCGGTATGGATGATCCGCTTGTAGGAGGTATCGTTGACGAGTTTGAAAAGGCAGGGCTTAAGTGCTTCGGACCAAAGAAGAATGCAGCTATTCTTGAGGGCTCAAAGGCATTTTCAAAGGATCTCATGAAAAAGTATAATATCCCTACTGCGGCATATGAGAATTTTACTGATGCCAAAGAGGCACTTAAATATTTAGAGACAGCAAAGTTCCCTATCGTGTTAAAGGCAGACGGACTTGCTCTCGGAAAGGGTGTGCTCATCTGTAATACTCTTGAGGAGGCAAAAGAGGGTGTCAGAACCATCATGGAGGACAAGAAGTTCGGAACAGCCGGAAACACCATGGTAGTTGAGGAGTTCATGACAGGCCGTGAGGTTTCGGTGCTTTCATTTGTAGACGGAAAGACTATCAAGATTATGTCATCTGCGCAGGATCATAAGCGTGCAGGCGATGGAGATACAGGCCTTAATACAGGCGGCATGGGCAATTTCTCACCTAGTCCGTTCTATACAAAAGAGGTCGATGATTTCTGCAAGAAGTATATTTATCAGGCAACTGTAGATGCTATGGCTAAAGAGGGCAGACCTTTTACAGGAGTTATCTTTTTCGGACTCATGCTCACAGAGGATGGACCAAAGGTGCTTGAGTACAATGCTAGATTCGGAGATCCTGAGGCACAGGTTGTGCTTCCTCGTATGAAAAATGATATCATTGATGTGATGGAGGCCTGTGTAGACGGAACTCTTGACACAATAGATCTTCAGTTTGAGGACAATGCATGCGTATGCGTGGTTCTGGCATCAGACGGATATCCTGTCAAGTATGAGAAGGGCTTTAAGATAACAGGCTTTGAGAAGTTTGACGGCAAAGATGATTATTACTGCTATCATGCCGGCACCAAATTTGATGATGACGGAAATATTGTCACAAACGGAGGACGAGTGCTTGGTATCACTGCAACAGGCGCTACACTCAAGGAGGCCAGAGCCAAGGCTTACGAGGCAACAGAGTGGGTACAGTTTGATAATAAATACATGAGACATGATATCGGAAAGGCTATAGATGAAGCATAAGGGTATTATTTTTGATATGGATGGAACTCTCTGGGATTCAGCAGAGAATGTGGCAAAATCATGGAATAAGGCCATAGCAGATTATGGCTATGAGAGGGCACCTATCACAAAAGAAGATATGTATTCAGTAATGGGAAAGACAATGGATGTACTGGCATCCATTATCTTTCCTAATTGTACTTGCAGAGATGAGTTAATTAATGTATGCTATAGAGAAGAAAACGATTACCTGACCGCTCATGGGGGAGAGCTTTATCCTGATGTTGAAAAGACACTTGATGAGCTGTCAGAAAGATATGACCTTTATATAGTCAGCAATTGCCAGCGTGGTTATATAGAGTCTTTTTTTTCGTACCACGGAATTGGCAGGTATTTTAAGGATACTGAGTGCTACGGCAACAATGAGCTTGAGAAGTCAGAAAACATAAAGCTTATTGTAGAGCGCAATAATATAGATGAGGCAGTGTATGTAGGTGACATACAGGGAGACTACGATTCCAGCAAAAAGGCAGGAGTTAAGTTCATCCATGCAGCATACGGGTTCGGCACAATAGATGACGATGTGCCTGCTATTCGCAAATTCTCTGAGCTGCCGCGGGTGGCTGACAGAGTATTTGATGAAATTGAAAAGCACTGATGAGAATTTAGTTTGAAGCCGGTTACACTTGATGTTTTCACGAGTGAGTTCGTGGAAAAACAAGGAATCAATTGTGATTCACAATTTTATATACAATGCAGCTATTAACAGACGCCTGTAGCAGGAAAGCGGATAACAGCTGCAAAAAAGATAAAAGGAAAGGAAGAAAAATGTTAGAGAAAATCTTCAAACTCAAACAAAACAACACAACGGTCAAGACAGAGATTCTTGCCGGTCTGACAACATTCATGACCATGGCATACATCATTGCTCTTAACCCAAACCTCCTCACCGGATTTGGTGCTGAAGGAACAAAAGCACTATGGAACGGAGTGTTCCTGGCAACATGTATTGCTTCGGCAGTCGGTATGTTTGTCATGGCATTTCTTGCCAACAAGCCATTTGCACTGGCTCCGGGTATGGGACTTAACAGCTTCTTTGCTGTAGTAGTTGCCAATATCGTAAGCATCACAGGTCTGTCATATGTTGATTCATTCCAGGCTGCACTGTGTATCATCCTTATTGAGGGTATTTTATTCTTTATACTTTCAATATTCAATATTCGTGACAAGATAGTAGATGCCATTCCTTATGGTGTCCGCATGGGTATTTCACCGGCTATCGGTCTTATGCTTTTAAATATCGGCTTTGGCTCAAATGCCGGTGTTTACTCTAAGGATGGTGGACCATTTTATGTGATGAAGGATTTCTTCGGTGCACTCACACCGGGACTTGCCAAAACAAATATGACAGATGGATATTCTTCAATGGTGCTCACTGTTGTGACTATGTTCATCGGACTTTTTGTTATCATTATTTTAGCTCATAAGGGCGTCAACGGAGCAGTACTTTTTGGTATGCTTGCAGCCTGCGTAGTTTACTGGGCAGGAGAGGCTATATTCTTTGGAACAAATCCTTTTGCATCACTTGCAACAGCTTCATTTGTACCACAGTTTAAGGATATGGCAGATACAACACTGTTCAAGTTCGATTTCAAGGATTTCATCAGTATTGGATGGTTTACAGCAATTTCACTCATCATCACATTCTGTATCATAGATATGTTTGATACCATCGGAACACTTGTTGGTACTGCATCACGAGCAGGAATGGTTGACAAAGAGGGAAATATGCCAAACATGAAGGAGGCTTTGGTTTCCGACTCAGTTGCCACAGTGGTTGGTGCCGTAACAGGTACATCTACAGTAACAACTTTTGTTGAGTCTGCATCAGGTGTAGAGGCCGGTGGACGAACAGGTCTTACAGCTTTCACAACAGGTATCCTGTTCCTTGCATGCGTCTTTATAGCACCGCTTGCAGCAATCATTCCTGCCGCAGCAACATCATCAGCACTTATCTATGTTGGTATCCTGATGCTTGGAGGTCTTAAGAAGGTGGATTTCGAGGATCTCTCACAGGTTGCTCCGGTAGCACTCATGCTTATTGCAATGCCTATCTCCGGATCTATCGGACATGGTATAGGTCTTGGACTTATCACATATACTGTACTCAAGGTCTTTACAGGAAAAGCAAAGGAGGTTTCTATCCTTACTTATGCTATTTCGCTTCTCTTCCTTGTGAAGTTCTTCCTTGTAGTGTAGTGTTTTAAAGCTTAGTGATTCATAGTGGTTATTAGTACGAAAATGATATAATTAGCTTTTATGTGCCGTTCATGGAACATAACGCCTTGCCCCGC
>ERZ779902.489-NODE-489-length-17306-cov-3.198713_pt1 | contig 17306 bp, 8 predicted proteins | sample MGYA00511350_ERZ779902 | MGnify/ENA primary metagenome ERZ779902 (study PRJEB29588, sample SAMEA2146908) | human gut metagenome | biome: human gut; feature: human-associated habitat; material: faeces | place: Denmark | collected 2008/2010 ...
CTGTGCCGGGCCCGCCAGTCAGCACCATAACCTTGGAGCGAAGGGCTTCCCCGATGGCCTGCAACTGCACCTCGTCATACGTGATGCCAGTTTCCTTGGACAGTTCCGCTGCATTGAACCGGGTCGCAAAGAGATTGCTTTCCGACTCACGGAGCAGGGCAAGCAGACGGTTGGCCGTGCCCACCTCGGCAAAGTAGAACGGAGGCAGGTAGATGGCTTCATCCTCTATCTTCAGGTCTTCCGTCCGTGCCATGTCGGTCAGGGTTTTGCGGATGGAGTCCTCATCCGCTTCCAGCAGACAGATGGCGGCTTTCACCAGCTGCTCCTCCTCGGCATACACGTGTCCCTCATTGGCCAGTTGGTTCAAGGTATAGATGATGCCGCTCTTGCAGCGACGCAGGTCGTTCTTCTCATATCCCATCTTCCCTGCGATTCCGTCAGCTGTCTTGAAGCCGATGCCCCAGATGTCATCCGCCAGGCGGTAAGGGTTCTCTTTCACTTTGTCGATGCTCTCCTTGCCGTATTGGCGGTATATCTTGGCTGCATAGGCCGTGCTTACCCCATAGCCTTGCAGGAAAAGCATCACGTTCTTGATGTCCTTCTGCTTCTCCCAGCTCTCGCGGATTTTCTCCACACGCTTCCTGCCGATGCCCGGCACTTCATACAGCCGTTCGATGTCGGTCTCTATCACCTCGATGGTATCCAGCCCGAACTGCTTCACAATGAGTTGGGCGAACTTCGGCCCGATTCCTTTCACCAGACCGCTTCCCAGATATTTCTCAATGCCATAGACAGTGGCAGGCATCACTTCCTCCCAAGTCTGACAGACGAACTGGCTGCCATAACGCTTGTCCACCTTCCAGTCACCTTCGCACAGCAGCACGCTTCCGGCAGGCACCTCCAACAGGTTGCCCACCAAGGTCACAAGGTCGTCATAACCTTTCACCTTGACTTTCATGACAGAATATCCGTTCTCCGGATTCTGATAGGTGATGCGTTCCACTACACAGCGAAGTTTGGGCATAGGCGTTATTTTTTGAAGAATAAATCTTTTAATTTGGCAATACAATCTTCAGACAGTTTTTCTTCCGGTTGGCAAGAACCGATTTTACAGTTGCTCAAGAAGTTTAGTTCCTGCAAGTCAACTATAATCGGCCCTTTGACCAACGTCAGTACATACGGGGCGCAATCATCAACCATGTTCAGTTCCTCCTCCGGATTCTCCAAGAAAAGCATGGCATCCTCGCCTATGGCAATTGTGTGCATCAGGTAGAGTTCAGCATCCGCTCCACATTGGTGAATGAATACCACCTTGTCACCTTTTCGGGGTAAATCTCTTTCCCAAGGAGGGAAACCACCCCAACGGAAATGTGTGATACCATCTTGATAAAGAAATTCCAAAAGGTTTTGGCAGGAACTGTTATCCATCTTTTGTACATACCAACTTTCCGTACTCTCTATCTTGCTTTTAATATAGATGGTCATACGTAAGCGTTCATCGTAAGTTCCATTATCCTTGACAGTGGTAAGTTCCGCAGTAAAGGCGTCACCCCATCCCATATCCATCATTTTCGCCACCATTTCGTTTTCCTTTCGTGGTACATAGCCGATGATGCAATCAAAGTCAAAATTTTCCGTATCACCTTCCATATCATCGGCTAATGCCACGGCCACCGCATTGCGGTCATGCTTATTGGCGCGCTCGCGAATCAAGACTAGCTCCGCACCTTCATACAGCTCATCCCAAAAGTCTTCCGGATGATGGAAGTTCCAGCCGGCAACAGCACATTCCTTGAAAAACGCCCTTTTCTTTTTGGGTTCGGGAAAATTGGACATTCCTTCAGGAAGCGGTACAGGCATACCTTCTGTAATTTCTATTTTGTCATTGTATTCGGGTGGGGCAACATCACCTTGTAGGGCAATGAGGTCATTGTCCGTATCACCGCCCGGATTGAAGGTGTCAACCATCTCCTTCATCTGTCGGTCAAGTTCAATATTTTCAATACCTTTCTCCTTTAATTGCCTTTGCAGGTCTTGCAGTTCAGTGTCACATTTGGGGCATGTGCCAGCGCAATCCCCTTCGTGGCGGCATTCTGCTGGCTGATAGGTCAATCCATACTGCGTGGCTATCCGCTTTCGGATTTCTCTGAGCAAATTGCATTTATCCTTTCCGTTCATGTTGCAGTCCTTTTGTTTGAGGGTGATATTTTGATTCTCTTTGAAGGTAGCGTACACATTCAAAATTCGTAAACCCCATTCTTTCCAGTTCATCAAGGCTGTAGTCCACATCCTTATCCGTATTATAACCAGGAATAAGGGGGACTTTCACGGTGATATCCTTCACCCGGCAGGTCTGGAGCAGTACGCTCAGTGAGTGGTCACGGATACGGCTCGGATGCCCGGTATATCGTTCGTAGATAACATGGTTGATGTCCTTTATATCCACTATCCAATGGTCTACTATCGGTGCGAGTTGTCGGATGGTGTCTTCAGGACAGTAAAGTGAGGTTTCCAATGTGATTTTCCAGACATTACCGCATATCCGACGAAATTCCTCTATGAAACTGGCGTATCGGGTCGGCTCGCCGCCCCCAAAACAGATGCCACCTCCCGTTGCCTGAAAGTAAAGGTCGTCTACCTTCACACGGTCATAGAGTTCATTGACATCCAATTGTATGATTTCTTTTTTCAACGAAAGGCCATTGTTGCCATACGAATAGATTTCCTCATGACAGCGGTCGTTCAGACAGTAGGCACACCGAAGCGGACAACCCATGAAACAAACCAACGTAGTGATTCCATGGCCGTCCGTTCCCATCCGTAGACGGTCTATGGCAAAGATGTGAGCCAGACGAAACGCTTGATGCTTGTCCGATGATTTCATAGTGAATGCTACTTATTTTATCTTATTGAGTTTTTCTCTCACATCCATCAATGCGAACCCAAGCAGGTTTTCTCCTTTCCATAAACGGGGGTTCCTGCAGTCTGGGTCATCTTCTTTCATGCCAATCCCCCAAACTGTATCGTAGGGGCTGGCTTCCACCAATATCTTATCTCTTGTGCCAAGCAGAAAGACTTTCAGCTCTTCATTATCCATGAATTTGTGCAGATTGCCGGTAATGACAATTTCCATACGATGCTTTTGCCATTTGTATTCGTCAAAATTCCGCACTTCTCTACCTAATGCCTTAATCTCTTTCGGATCTGTAGATGCCAAGATTCTTTTTCTTGTATCTTCATCGCCCATGATTCGTGCCTTTTCTGCCATCATAAACTGTTCCGCACAGTTGTAATGGATACCATTTACGGTAAACCTGCAAGGGAACCATTGGCTGAGACAGGCTTTGGTCGTTTCACCCGGCTTGCCGTGATGTCCCCAAAAGAACAAGAAATCCGGATTGGAAATATCATAGAGGTCTTCTTTCCTTAATCCTCCATTCACATTCGTATAGTCTAAAGTGCGGTACCATTCCCTGAAACTATCCAAATTCGCGAAATCACCTCCCCAATGAAGCCAGCGGTTAAGCAACAGGGCTTTCATCGACATGGGCACACCGTCATCCGGGCATAAGTCGGCAAGTCCGCAATGTTTGTAATAATCCAAATCCTCTTCTATGTGAGGATGGTCTTGTGGAAATAGATTGAACTTCACCCAGCATCTTTCATAATTAAACAACATGCCCTTCATCTGTGAACGAAAAGGACATAATCGCTCTCCTTTATAATAATGGCACTGTTCCAGCAGCATCAGCTTCTGTGGTGGAAACTCGGCCGACATATACATTCCGAACACCCATTCTTTATTGACCGGTTGGTGCATGAGGTCATCAGTAAGTACCACTCCTCTTTCAAAGTCTTCGCACAGACCATACTTTTCAAAGTGTTCGTGCCAATCATAATGGTCATAACTGCCCCACAACAGTTCAAAATAGTGCTGATGTTCCCAGATACCGTGAGAAAGCGTACCTACGGAATAGGGGTTCTTTGCTTGCATCCGCTTTGCCAACACGTCAATAGCGGCCTTGCTTAACGGACGGCTTTGCATGATTACCTCCTCAAACGATTCCGGCAACACAATGTTTTCTTCCACTATCGCTTCTTTGAACAAGGGAGCGATGTCCTCCGCCTTGAATCCGGCTATTCCGCAACCAATGGGAGTCACCAGAAAAGTCAGTTCCTTGTGTTCCTTGGCAAAAGCAATGAACTCATCCACATAGGGGCGAATGGTTTCCACGCCACCTTGCATGGTCGGTATGGCATAGCATTGACCTTGCAACCCTACACCATTGCCCCAGATGGCACCGAACTTTTCGTATGCCATACGTGCCGCTCCTCCACCGTGCATTCCTTGCAGATTACTTCCGAATACAAAAATCTCATTCGCCCTTAGGTTCGTGATTCTTTCTGGTGTATATGTGGGTCTGAAGTATTCCATATTTGTTCAATTATTGGTTTCGTTTTGGGTATGGTTGATGGACACATTGAATGCCTTGCAACGGCGGTTCTGCTGGTTGGCCCGACTTAGGGAGAAACGGCCGAACTTTTCATAGATGTCCAGTCCGCGCCCCAAAGTGATGGTCCATCCCGTGTCGGTCTGTATCATGCGGTCGTGGTCGGCCTTGAAGTCGTAGGTGAACTCAATGCCCAGGGGCAGCAGTTCATCGGCCAGGTCGTTGAAGCTGTCTATTACTTCCGCCACCTTCTCATCGTCCTCGTTCTGTGTACTTAGGTGAATCTTGATGGTGTCCTGCACGGATGTCACGTCGCGTACCATCTGGATAAAGTCCACCAAGTTGTCTATCTGGTAGGGTTGTCGGATAAACGGGTCGGTCAGCCAGATTTCCTTGGCCGTGCGCAGATAGTCGCCAAACAGCCCTTTATAGGTAATGCCTCCCTGGTTCTCGCGGACGGTGATTACCTTGGAAGCCAAAGCGGGGATGCGAGGACGTTTTCCCTTGACGGCAGCGGATGAGGTTTCGGATGCAGCTTCCTCCGTGCTTTCCTCTTGCTCCGAAGACGGATGAGTGTCGTCTTGATTTTGGTCCGGGGTATTTTGAGGACCAAACTCCAGACCCTCCAGCGTTTCCACTTTCACGGTTTCTCCCGTAGGCAGCCAGGTGTAGACAAACTTGGCCGGCTCGGCATTGAACGTCTCGTCAATGGCATACAGCTGGTCCTTCACACGCTTGCGTCCCTCGGTGGCAAAGTCGATGATTTCCCGTGCCTCCTCATCGGTCATCCGTCCGTCGGGATAGAGCAACTTGCTGAATCCGGAAAAGGTCTTGCGGATGGCCAGATGGTCGCGTTCGGACAGCGAGCCGTCAAATCGGGCGTACTCCTTCAGTGCCGATGTGCGGTCGTCATTCCGCAACTCGTGCAGCACGGCGGCTATGTAGTCCGTTATCAGCCCGTATCCGGTTGAAAAGCTGTTCTTCTTCAGAATCCTGATTTCCCATCCGGGATTATACAGGTGGATGCGGTCGAGGAAGGCTCCTTTGATGAAAGACGTGGGAATGGACTCAAACAGGTGTGAGTTTTTCAGCATATACGGCACGGTGTGCTTGGTGTTTCCCACGAACACCATCGATGCGCTGGCTTCATGCGTTCCCTTGCCCCGATTGAACGACTTGTTGGCCAGGTAGTTCTGCATGGTGTCTATCAGCACGGCATCCACGTTGCGGCCTTTCTGCTGCTCAAATTCGTCCCATGCTACCACGTCCCAGTAGCCCACCAGTCCCAATATCTCCTTGTTGCCCTGCATCTTGACAAACAGCCGGGCAGAGGTTACATCACCTCCGCTGACCAGCACACCGTAGGGCGACAGTTCCTGGAACACGTGGCTCTTGCCCGTGCCTTTGGGTCCCAGCTCCACGAAGTTGTAATTGTTCTCCACATGAGGCAGCAGCCGTGCCAGCGTGATGAATTTCTCGCGGCGGTTCATCACCTCCGGGTTCAGGCCGACCGTGTGCATCAGGAAGTCCAGCCATTCCTCTGTGGTGAAGTTCCGGCGTTGCTCGATGTATTCTTCCAGGTCGATGTGGGAAATCTGTATGGGTTTCAGGTTCTGTATCTCCCAACGTACCTTGACCTCTTCGCCTGACACATAACCGATGGTGACAATGCACCACACGCCGTTGCCCGACAGCAGCTTGGGGTTTTTGCGGACATATTCCGTCCCGATGGGCACTCCCGACAGACCTAGATTGGCGAAGGTGGCGTTGTACTCATCACTCCGCTCGTTGAGGGTGACGGTCACCTTGTCTATCACCCTGTGCTTGCCATGTTCGCGGATGACGCCTTTGATGCTTTCCGCCTCCGCACGATGCACATAGTTGTTCCGGATCACCTGCTTGACTTTCTCCAGTCCGTCGTTGATGATTTCCTCGTCATCGCTGGCGCAATACTGTCCCAGCAGATACTCCAACACGTAGGTAGGCACCGGCAGTCCGCCTTTCACGAGGAAAGCCAGGTCCTTCCGCACCACCTTGCCGATGAAGGCATCCAATATCTTTTGCTGCAGTTCCATCATTCAAAGTCAAAATCGTTTTCAATTAAGGTATTGTTCGTCACATTCTCTTTGATGAGCGGATTCAGGTCATCCGCCGCGTCAAACACTTTCAGCTGGAGCACCTTGGCATCCACGTTCCGGTTCAAGGTCAGGTCCACCTGAATCTTCCGGTTGTCCAGTGACGGGTCGGTCTTGTCCAGCAGGATATCCTTGACAGGTGTGACCGGCTCGTCGTTGTGATACAAGGCCACGCGGATGTATCTTTCCTTCATGTCCATGGAAACAGCCTCCGTCTGCAACAGTTTGAAGCGCAGCCGGGATGCCTGGATGGACAGTTTGCGGTCGAGCACCATCACCCCCACAGGCTGTTTGTTGTCATCGCGCTCCTGATGACATATTATAATAGGTATGATTAGTTCCTGCATGGAAGCTCCGCCATGCGTGAACATATATCCCCCGGAAGGTGCCGCCAAGCGATTCGTTCCCTGCGGCACGGCCACATACACATCGCTTCCGTTCAAGATACCCGACACTTCACTGAGCGGAAACTTCACCATCCCCGTGGCTTCGGCATCCGAGCGGGTCAGATAGTAACGGGTGCTGCGCTCAATGGTTTCCTCTTCTATCTTGTGCTTGTCTTTTTCCGCAAAGTCGATGTCATTGAACAGGAAACCGTGGTCGCTGGTGACATACACTTCCGTGACGTTGTAGCTTGCGAGGATTTTGGGAATCATCGTGGCCAGTTCGTTGATGGCTTCCCGGCATGCCTGCGTCACTTGCTTGGCCGTACCGTCGTGTCCGGCCTTGTCTATCGTGTCGTGGAAGATATACACCAACGGATGTTTGAATATCTCGCGGTTCTTCTGTTGGTTGTATTCCGCTACGGTTTCAAACGGAACACAGATGGCTCCGTCCTTGTATCTTTGCAAGTGTTCCGAGCGTTTTTCGGTGGTGCTCAGTATATGGTCGTCTACTGACATATTCTGACTGTCCTCTTGTCCATAGAGTTTCAGCTCCCGGTGGGGTAAAAGCGCCGGTTTGCCGTATTTGGTCTCCGTGGGCAGCATGGCCAGCATGGCTTTCAGCGTGGCGACATGCTTGGACCGGGCCAGTTCGCCTATCAGTTCTTGCGCCACCTCGTAGCGCAGGGCGTCGCTCACGATGACGGCCACTTTCTTCTGCATGGGCCGGATGCGCTTCTCATAGAAATCTTGCTGACGGGACAGGTGTACTCCGCCCATGCCTCCGGTTTCCTGAATGCAGCGAGTCCATTCCTGATTCATGCGGTTGTTGAGCTTGCTGTAATGCAGGTCAAGACTGTGCTTGGCCTGCTGGATGTCTGGGAACAATCCGCACGAAGGGTCCACCTTGAAATACTGTTCGGTGGCCTGCCGGTAAAGCTGGTCCAACACGTAATAATCCTCCTGATAGCGCATCACGTATTCGTTGGGCGTGTTGAGCGTGAGCGAGCCGAGTGCCAATGCTTTCTGGTAGTATTGCGCCACGGTCAGGCAATAGTCCATGGCCGCTGCCGTCATGCCGCGTCCGTTCAGCTTCAGCATCAGGTCTTCTATCCGTCTGATGACCGCCTCCGGCTCGGTTTCCATCTTATCCTTGAGCAGTCCGGCCACGATGGGCTGGCAGAGGCGTGGCGGCACGAAATAGTAGTTGGCGTCCGTTCCGTACCAGCGTATCAGTTCATCATCGCGGACGGCATCGCCCAGTTCGTCCATCACCTCCAACAGCGCGTCCGCCGTCTTTTCCTGACTGAGTGCCAGTTCCAAGAGGCGGTTCATCTGTTGCAGGGCAAGGGTGTTGTCTATGCGCCATTGCTTATAGTTATCCGCTGCCACGGGGGCAAGATTCTGCACGATAGCGTTGTATTTCAACACCTTCACCACATCAGCCACTTTTTCTTCCGTATTGTCATCGATGGTTGTGCCGAAAATGTCTGTCAGCTTCCGTCCTAAGGCTTCGACTGCATCCTTGCATTTGCGCAGCTTCACGAAGAAGTCCGTCCGCTTCTGTTGCTCCGCGTCCCGTCCCAACAAGATGACGCGCAAAAGGATAGCATCCCATTCCAGGATGCGCTGCACGCCCATGTAGCTGCTGATGAATCCTCGGACCAGCTTGTCGGTCGTGATGCTCCGGTCCTGGTAATAGGGGGCGAACAGGCGCAGCATCCTTTCCGACTGCAACGCCATGATGTTCCTTTCCACAAAGCGCATCATCGGCTTGTCCGTGTCGGGTAATCCGTACTGTTGCATAAAGGCGGTATAATCTTGGCTTTTGTATTCCATATTGGCCGTCAGCACGTCGAGCAGCGGAAAATTCTCCCTCAACGATTTCTTTTGCAAAGGGGACTCCTGATGGAAGTATAACACCACCCGGTCATCGGCCCAGGCGTTGTCCAGATTGTACTTCACAGTGAACCAATCCCCCTGGAAGTCCACAAAGCGGTAGCCTTCCTTCCACTGCACCTCGCGAAGCTCGTCGGCCAGGAACTCGTCATTAAAGATAAAGAGGACTTTCAAGTCAGGCTCTCTATCAAAGTAATTGTATATTTTGTCTATCGCGCTCATTTCTTCCGGTATTTTTGGTTCATGTCGGAAGGTCTTTCTGGTATTGTTCTTTCCAAATACCCTGCTTCAACCAAGTCCGTAATATAAGTTTGGATATTCTTGCTATGATAACTTACCCCGGCTCTTTCAAGTATTTCACGACTACTACGAGGTACGTTGCAATAATTGACCACATCCTTTTGCTTGGGAGTGAGTTTCATCCGGCGAGTGTCAGGGGTCACACCAAAAGTGTCAGGGGTAGCCTCATTTTTGCCAGGGCGAGTGTCAGGGGTCACATCAAAAGTGTCAGGGGTAGTCTCGTTTTTGCCGGGAATAGTGTCAGGGGTAGCCTCGTTTCTGCTAAGGATAGTGTCAGAGTCCGCCTCTAAATTAGGATTCCTTTTTATCGTAATCAAAAACTCATGTGTCCTTTCGTCATTCTTGAACTCTACTTGCAGTCCATCTTCCAAGGCACGCTGGATACCCGTACCAGCTCCCGTATAAGGCAGGAGATAGATGGCATTGTTGAAAAGGAAATTGTTACGGGGCATGGAGGTGCCGTTGGTTATGTCTTCCACTTGCAAGCCGTTGGGCAGGATGCCGGGACTGTGTATCTCCACCCGGTTGTCAAAAATGAATATACGGATAGGTGCATTCCAGTTCAGAGAGCGGTGAACAAGGGCATTGACCACAAACTCAACCAGGCTGCTATAAGGAATTTCGAGCCTGCCCAACGAATTAAATTCTTTCTCCACCTGTACGTTTTTAAGATTCCGGGTAAAGAAAGCCATGATGGTTTCAAACTGATGCAGCAGGTTTCCCTCCATATCCGCATCGTTCACTTTGTCACGGAATTGCTTGCCGCCTATATGGTTCCCGACAAAACTGATGCACTTAGCCGTCATGACCGGCAGCCAACGCTGGGTGTATTTACCGAACAGCAGCATGGCGGCTACGGTCAGACTTCCGTCCGGACGAATAAATCGCAAATTACGCATCAGTTTGTTCAGGTCATGTCCCTTGGCAATGGCATTGGCTATGTCGTCAAGAGAAGCCTCATGGAAAGCGTCGCCGACCAGACCTTTCTTTTCCAATACAATGGAAAAGCGGTTTTGCAGGAATACTTTGAGAGTGTCTTCATCCAAGTCGTCCAGCGTAGCATCTTTCACCACCGCTTCGTCCGGAGCGAAACTGCCGCATTCGGACATCATCTCCGCCAGTTCAGCATTATCAAACACCTTGCGCTTGTCTGCACCGTTCTTTATCCAGACTATGCCTTTATTGTCGTGGTAAGGCTTGTTGTTTCCCTCTTTGATGGTAGCCACCACCACGCTGCCGCCTTCCACTTGAGCCGTGTCAATATCGAGCAAGATGCTTGGAACGACATTTTCCGAAGCGATATTGCCGAGCATGTTGGTCGTTTCTTGCACCTCAGCATACGACAAGGGGTTAAATTCCCCTGTCTTGTCATTGATGCCAATTACAAGCTGACCTCCGCGATAATTACTCATAGCAACTAGTTCGCAGCCTATGTCATATTTGTCCAAGATGCGTTCCTTGAACTGCACCTTGCTTATTTCACCGAGGTCTCTGAGCCGTAGTATATCTTCTGTTGTCATAATCAATTCATTTTAATTATTGCATCCAATGGTTTCATGTCTGGGAACTCTTCAGACATAGATTTTCCTGAAAGTAGTAACAAAAATGTTGGTCTATCGTAGTGAAACTCTATAAAAATTAGACCATTCTCTTCTTTTTGAATATTTGTAATTTGGCAAGAATTAAGTATTCTATATCCAAATGGAATATTAAAGGTTCGATTATTCAATTCATACTTAAATACCCTTTCGTCTGTTGTTACAATAGAAATATGGTCATTTACTTTGAATGATTCAATAAGTTCTCCTCCTTTTTCTGTTTTCGTAGAAAAATTGAGTCCATCTTTATCATCACAACGAACATTTATGGGTTCTCGGTACAGATATGAACATATGTATGCTGCAATCCGCCAACTTTGTTCGGTACATTCATTATAGACTTTGAATTTTTTTCCGATAGCCAGTTCTATTCGTTTTATATCTTTGTAATACCGTTTAAAACATTCATAATTATTATCCTCAAGACTTTGTAGTGGACTTGTTAAATTTAATGGAAATTTTGAAAGCTCTTGAATAATAAAAGCTTCATTTGCAAATAAAGCACATGGCACCTCTATCCACTTTATAGCATTATCGTTATTCTTATATTGTTTCTTGAAGTCAAAATTAAATGTAACTGTTGCAGGAGAACCTTCTTGAAAAACATGAAGTTCTATTCTCATAAAATAAACGTCGCAATCAACATAGAATCTTATCGCTTTATCGTTCAAAAGATAAACCTTTGCCGTAACTGTTTCAAGAAAGTCTCTCGATGGAATTTGGAAAGTTAAATCAAATTTTTTTTCAACAGGAGAAACAAGAATTTCTTTAATATCACTTGTAAGGACTACGCCATTAACAAGGTGTTGACATTTCAGTAGATTTTCTCCCGCAATTCTAAAACAAGGTCTTTGTGGGAAGAATTGATTCGATACAAGTTCTCCATCCTTTTCAAAATCGAGATTTTTCAGTTTTTCACCAATTTCAGCCTTAACAGACATCTGTATTTGATGTAGCAACGGCTTTTCGGTTGTCGATTCTACATTTTTTATAGCATTATTTCCTTGAACAGGAGTTTGAACTGTGGGAAGAATCTGATAGGATTTTAAGAATCGTGTGCAAGTTTCTCCGGAAATATATTTATTTTTGAAGTCCTCAGTAATATGCTCTTTCAACTCCTCTATAAGTTGCGTCAAAAAAACATTGGCTACGGCATCAAAATAATGCACCTTCAATTCTTTCAGCTTTTCCTGCTTTTCTGGTGAAATGCCTGGAGCAATTAAAAACATTTCATTTTGATTGTTTCCTTGTGCATCTGAAACCTTTTGGATTATGTCAAGTATGTTATTGTCTTCAAGGCTATATCCAATAAATAGAACATTCTTTGTTGCAAACTCAGTCTTTACCAAATCCCACATTATCGGATTTTTACTGGCAGTAAAAAACTGTTTATAGTCATCGGAAGTAATAACTACCGAATCAGGATCTGTAAAATCTCCATGGACTTTTACAACGGTAAAAGGCTTATTCATATAAGCACAATCAGCATCATTTCTGACCACGCAAACATCATTCTTTGCATAAGAATCTTCTAGTAGGGTGTCATAATTTGTAGTAAAGATTCTTCTAAAGTGTGGAATCTTTGCTAACAAATTATGGTCATCCATACATGTAGGCTCAAAATCAAAAGCCTTTCTCAATATCCTCATCAGCGGATTCCTACTGCCTAAATGGATTTCATTAACAAAAAAGTTTGATAAATCAGCAAGACTATCATTTTCATGGGATTTTCTTTTTTCTGTATCGTAAATTCTTTCTAAAATAGACTTTTGGAGATCCCAAACAGATGGGGCACCGGCTTCCTTAGAGAAACCAGCGCCTATAAATAGCGATACTTGTTCACGTCTAACTAATGAGATAAGCTCTTCAAACATACTTTTTCCTATTTATTTCAATTTCGCCAACACATCTCCGAACTTGGCATAGTTCACCACCACACCATCGTCCAAGTCGAAAGCTATCTGTTCGTCGGCCACGGTGTGCAGGCGGTCGTGATACTCGCGGCACTCTGCTATCTGCCGCGTGATGCTGTCCAGCTGCTTTCGCTCACGGGCATTGAGGTTGGCGGCGTTGGTTTCCATCTCGGTTTGCTGCTGCACCAACCATTCAATGTGGGGCAACAGGTACTTTGTGCGGATGCGCTCCGCCGTGTAGGCGTTCATGCGGTGCATGTAGGCAAGGCATTGGAAAGCACCTTTCTTTGACGAGAACAGCCAGTAGATGGGGCGGTTTTGGTACATCTTTTTGTGGTCTTTCCAGAAGTCTTTCACGAAATAGTCGTCAAGACTCTTGCCCAAGGCGGCTTCCACACAGTTGAGATTGTCCACCAAGGTATCTTCGCCGAAGGCCACCACGAGCCAACGCTTGAACATTACCGTGGCATTATCCGAAAAGTCCGTGTCACTGGGCATCAACGGCAAAATGCCGTCCTCGTCAATGTTCCATTGCTGACCATTGAAGGTATAAGGAGCTGTTTCCTCTGCTGTAGGTTCAGGATGGGCTATGTGCAAGCCGAGCTTGTCGAGACGATAGCGGCCCAGCATACAGCCTACGGCATAACTTATAAGCTGTTTCGCAATTACATCATCTTGCCAATCAAGGTAATATTTCCCGGAAACAGTTAGACCAGCACCTGTTTCGTCGGTAATAATACTTCCGTCTTCTGTGGTTAAAAGATATTCATTGGTTACTTTAACTTCGCCTTGCTGTAGGATAGTTACCTCACTCAGAGGCACGTCAGGCGTCAGTTCGTCCTCCAGGCCGTATATCTCGATAAACTGGCGGTTCAGTTCCTCTTCGTTGGCATGAAGCTGGAGGAATTGCTCCGTCCAATGCTCCCGGTAGGCATCCATCAGGTCGGACAGGCGGTGCGGCCCCTCGCCCTGCTCTTTGCTGAGGCGGACGAGTTCGTTCTCTTGGAAGTCCCAAGAGGTTTCGTGGGCGTCCCAGTCTTGCTTGGAGATGGAGATGTTTTGATTTGCTAATGAATTTATAGCATTATTATTGCAATGTTTATATGGCAGATTTAAATAATTTCCTGGCTTAAAATGAATAGTTGGATTTAATAATGGTCTTATATATTCAGGAATGCATGAATTTGAATATGCAAGAATTGTAATAAAATCCTCTTGATTGTAATCATTGTTTTCAAAGATAGCATTGGCAGAACCATCAAAAAGGAAACCTGATTCAAAATATCTGAATGATAATCCTCCTTCTCCGCTAATTATATCAGACCAACCAATATGTTTTTGGAATATCTTATCTATATTAAAATTGTGAGCCCATATTCTTTTTCCATCAGGGTGCATTGTTGTAAGTAGTTCATGCCCATTGTTATACCAATTTACAAGAAAATCTCTATTTCCATACCATTTCCGATACTCGCCAGCTTTATCATAGGGATACCATTTCTGTTTGCTACATGAACTTTCCTGCTCTGATTTACAGTGGAAAAAAATATTATCAATAGACACTTCACACCAAATACGTAAATAATATTCATTTCTACCAGTGGCCATTCCACATCTGGTTTCACACATAAGAGATAAATCTCTATTTATAAATGCATCAATCATTTTTTTACTCACCCAATACCCAATCGGGCATCCCGGAATCTTCTCGAAGTTCTGTTGGGAGACGTGGGGATAGCCATTCTCTCCGGCAAGAAACATCCGTTCCTTATCTCCACAACTCTTGCCATCCACCAATCGGAAGTACGTGCCTGTGGTGTATGGCGTATGACGGGTTACAACAAAAGCCGTGTTCTGCACCACCTCGCCCGACAGTTCATCGAATGTGCGAGGCCCCAAGTGCAGCATACTGTCTATCTGCAAGGTTTCAAGCAAATGGGTACGCAACTTCTCAAACGAAGAAAGGAACATCCAGCTTTGCATATTAATCATGCCATACTTCCCGTTCTCTGCCAGCCGTTCCTCCGCCACCTGCATAAAGACGGCAAACAAATCCGCCTTCCCCGCCTCATAATTCTTCTTCACATAGTTAGACAACGCGGCATTCATATTACCACTACCCATATAAGGCGGATTCATCACCAAAGCGTGATACCGTTCCGTCAATGCCAAAATGATGCGCATGTAGGGCAGCAAGCCACTTACACTCTCACCGGGCATCGTTTGCTGTTCATACTCCTCCGTGCGGACAGCAAGGATGTTGCGTGTGCGCTCCGAGAGGCCGAACTTCATGATGCTGCCCAAGTTGTCCGCCTCGTCCATCAAGCATACGGCATCGGCCAGTTCCGTGATGGCTTCGCCGTTGTCCGTCATGATATAATCGGCCAATGCACGAGTCAGATGCTCCTTATCGGGATAAGGCTGCGGCATGTCCAGCACACGCGGCATGCAATGGCAGTCGGCAAAGGAGGCATCACGCTGGCAAGCCTTCAACAGCAGGGCAAACTGTGCCAACTGCTTGGCGCGGGTGTCGATGTCGATGCCCGTCAGGTTGCGACGGAAGATGTGCTCGATGGCCTCGCGGCGGCTGTAACCCTCGTTGATATATAGCGTATAAAGCATGTCGAACATCTCTCCCAGGATGTGTCCGGAGCCACAGGCCAGGTCGGCCAGACGCAGGTCGGTCAGGTCATCGTAACGAAAGATAAGGTCGTTCGGGGTAGGCTCAGAGGGATTCACCAGATATTTCCAGTCCTGTGCTACTTCCGTCTCGTAGGGATTGTTGTCCAGATAAATGCGACCCACGGTGTTCTGCACCATGTACTTCACAATCCAGTTAGGCGTGAATATCTGCGTGGCGGCAGGAATCTCGCTGGCGGTGAATTTCCCCTTCGCGGCAAACACCTCGTCCTTCTTCTCGGCGATGTAGAACTGGTAGAGCCAGCCGATAAGTTCGCTGGAGCGGTAGTCCTCCTCCGCGATGAAGTCCGTGTGGTTGATGAGGTCCACAAAACCGCCCTCGGCCAGGATGTTGGCAGGCAGCAGCAGCTCGGTGTAGTCGGCGATGTGACCGAAGCAGCGGTGGAGGATGGGCGTGGTATGGCAGAAGGCCACGATGAGCAGGCTGAACTGCTCAGCCGTCCGACTGTCGTCGTCGAGCAGCGGCATCAGGCGGCTCCGCTCTTCCTCGTTCATCTGCGGCAAGCGTCCCTGCCGTGCCTCGCTCACAATGAGCGGCACATAGACACCGGGACTTTCGTATTGGAGTACAGGCGGTATCAGTCCGTTCTTGGTCATGATACGGATGGCCATCAGGCGGTTGAACCACGTGTAGGCGGCTTCTTCCGCCACGTCTTTCAGTCCATGCCGATGGATGGCAGCGGCCAGTGACTGCCACTTGTGGTAGAAATCTTCTGTCACGGTGTCGCCCATGAAGGTGGCGCCGCCGCCCAACAGTTGCGGCTCTTCCACGGGCGTGCCGTCCGGTTGGAAGCCGAGTGCTGTGAAGCGGTGTACCACTCCCTGCATCAATATATTGCGTGCTTCGGTTGCGAAGCGTTTCAGTCTGTTCGTTTCCATGCTTAGCTTACTATAATGTCGTTGTCTTCATTGATATACTGCATCAGTTGCACCTTGAGCGACTGCAAGTAACGGTCTACATCGGCCTCGGTGTGCATCGGCTCGGTGGTGTGCGTGTTCAAACGGACAATCTTCCGCACACGCGGCCTGGGCTGTGGAGGTGCAGGCTGTCCGCCGTCATCGTGTACCGAGCCGCCCCCATTGTCAGGCGGTGTCGGAGGCGTATAGGGCTTCGAAGGAATGGCGGCATTGATGCGGTGCATCTGTTCCTCGTAGAAAGTGGACGTGTCGGCATTGGCCTGCAGGGCATAAAAGTTGTTAGTGCCCGTATTCAGGGAAATGGTGGTGTCGCGACGAGCGAACTTGTCGCGGCTCACGTGCATCTCTTCGGCATACTTCTCCAGTTCATCGAACACGGCGTTGTAGCTGGCGGTGACGGTTTCCACCAGTTCCTTGCGCTTCTGCTGCAGCTGTGCCTCGATGGCCTTTCTCATCTTAATGTAGGCAGGCATCTTCGTCCAAGGCTCTTCATCCGTGTGGATGGCACGCAGGGCGGCGACAGCCTCTTGTCCCTCAGCAGGAAGAAAATCGAAGTTGTCGCGGTTGTCATCAATGAACTTGCGCACCCCGTTGTAGCGGTCGTACTGTTCGCCATAGAACATATTGATGCTCTTGCAGCGGTCGAACAGACAGGCGGCTTCGTCACGGGCGGCAATGATGGTCTCGAAGAACTTTTGAGGGTCGCGCACCGTGAGCCATTGCTCCATCAGCATAATGGCCTCGTCGATGGTATGCGCGAAGGGGCATCCGTTGATTTTACGTGAAAGGTCGCGATAGTTCTTCAATAGCTGGTTGAGCGCACTGTCCTCAGTCTCCTTGCAAGCCCGGAACAGCTCCGTGCAGTCGTTGCTGCCCTTCACGGAGACCACGTTGAAGATGTGCTTCCACGCCTCGATGAATGCGTTGAGCAGTTCCTGCGAGATGGCCTTGGCCCGTTCGACGGTGAACTTCGCGGCATCGCGCACAATGTTCCGCGCCGTGTCCTCAC
>ERZ779902.499-NODE-499-length-17106-cov-4.146560_pt1 | contig 17106 bp, 24 predicted proteins | sample MGYA00511350_ERZ779902 | MGnify/ENA primary metagenome ERZ779902 (study PRJEB29588, sample SAMEA2146908) | human gut metagenome | biome: human gut; feature: human-associated habitat; material: faeces | place: Denmark | collected 2008/2010 ...
CTGTCCGATGTAGTGCAACTATTGTCTCTATATGATAAGTTTGTTAAGTGTTCTATTTTTAAATCCTTGTACAGCTTTGTACATTCTCAAATCGCCTATAAAATCAAGTATTTTTTAATAGTTCAGAGTTTATCGCCTTGTGCGTTCTTGTGTTGTATGTCTGCAATGGTGGCAAGTCGGTGGCATTGCCACCATTATATCATAAATTTCATTGATATAACACCCCGCTTTTTGCCCGTATTTGCTGAAAAGTTCAGTTTTGAATATTTCCGCAAATCTCACAAAATCCCGCTATTTAGTAACAAATTAGTTACAGATTACATCAGGGCATTGACCCTTGCCTGAACCTCATCATAGTTGTACCCGGCTGCTTCAAGTGCTGCTTTACGATCAGCACCATTGCCATACTTGCCGTTGACAACATCCTGTGCGACTTCACCCACCGACTTCTTAGGTGATTCAGGCTGTGCAGTATCACCATAGAAATAATCAAGGTCTACATCTCCGGCAATACCATCAATAGAACCCTTGCTTGTGTACTGATGGAACATACAAGGATAATCAGGATCACCAGTATAATCAGCCAACCAGTAAATATACTGTGAAATCAGTTCATCAGTATACATATTCTTATGGTAGTCAATATTGGAATAAATACCCGCCTTGTACCCGTGACCAGTCACATACTCACAAAATGCCTTTGTGAAATCAACACATTCATTCTTACCAAGTTTGACACCCTTTTCCTTTGCCTGTTTTACAGTGTCATATTCAAAATCATAGAAAATCACTGTGTCCTTGCCAAGTCCGGCTTTCTCAACCTGTGCAATACAAAATGCTGCTTCATTCCTTGCCTGATCTGCGTTTAGTGCATAACTGAAATGATATACACCTTTGACGGGAATATTATTGGCACGGCATCCGTTGACATATTCAAAGAACTTGCCATCTACTGCCTGACGATAACCTTCACGAAGGATTGCAAACTGAATCCCACTTGCTGCAACCTTGGCAAAGTCAACTGCACCTTGCCACTTTGAAATATCCATACCCTTCATCATATTATTTGCCCTCACTTTCTGTATTTTTCTGTAAAATATCAATAGCTTTACTGATTACTTCCGGTAGAGGTAACCCCATCAGTCCGGCATTCTCTACAAGTGAAATGGTTTCATTGGCAATAAATGCAATAATAACTGCATCTCTGATGTAATTTGTTCCAATAACCAAATCAAGACGGTATGCCACTAATACAAAAACAAGTGTCATGCATTTTCTGCAAAGACCTCTCCAACCTGCTTTACTTTCAAGTGAACCTGTGTCAGTTTTTGGACTGTTCTTGAATACTCCGGCAACAAGTAAGCCTGAAATATAGTCAAGACCCATAAAAATTAAAAGGGTTGCAAGTCCTGCATCCCAACCACCAAAAAACGATGCAATCACTGAACCGATTACACCAAAAATAGTACAAATCATTTCTTTCATCCTCGTTCTTCCTTTCTGCTTGAAAATTGATTTTTTTCATGGTAAAATCAATGTCAAACAGAATATTTTGAAACCCCACTTGATTTTTCCACGGCAATGGCATCAAGTGGGGTTTTTGTTTGTCCTTTCCGTACAGCAAAACAACCGCTTCTGACCTTATATAACGGTCATATAGGTAATTAAAAAGCAAAGGTATACAATTCTGTACCTTTGCTTTTTTATTGCTTATATTACTTGTAATCTGAATTTTTATATATAGGTGTATTATTTAACAACTTAATGTAATGATTGTATTCTCTATCCGTTATTTTCCCAAGCAGTTTTTCATCAAAATAATTTGTATTGTATCTTTTTTTGAGAGTGTCAACATAATTCATATACTGCACGTTCTCTTTTGAGAAGAAATCTTTTTTGAATTTTTTATATGATTTTTCATCTTCAAAACTCTCTAATTGTTTAGAAAAGTTATTCATTTTACATATGCCACCATCTAACAACCACTCTGCCTTTTGTTGTAATGTACACCGACAGTTACAAACGTTCTTTGCAGAACCACCAACACCCGGTGCTTGCATTTTCTCACCGCCAACATCAAACGGTTCATCAATTTCCCTGATCTGTCCGTCTGCTTCTCTATGTTCCGGCCTTGTCCGTCCGTCAAGTGTGGAATCCCATCTTTTTTTGACCTTTGCACCTCTTTTTACTGCTTCTTTTTGTGCGTCAAGAGCTGCTTCATTCTGTATTCTATGCCCTTCTGTCCGGGCAATCCGTATCGCATTGTTATATGCTTTATTAAATGGGCTGTTCATACCCTTAGCAATTGTTACAGCTATTTCTAACCATGTAGAACCGCTTACAATTCCCCTTGACATTTCTGATTGAATAGTTTTTTTCAATTTCTTAGTATCTTCACCGAGTTTCTTATATAATCCTTGTGATAGCTTTGTATCTAACTGTATGGCTGTTATAACTTGTTTCTGATCTATTGGAAATACAAGCGGTACACCTTGCCCCCTTATATCATAAATCACACCAATATACCCATCTTCATAACAGATTTTTAGATATTCTAAAATTGTTTCAAAGGTATTGTCTTGTAAATTTTTTATCATTGAATCTAACTGTATAACCAACGCTTCTTGATATTTTTTCTGATAAATAATTGACTGCAAATTCTGCATATCTGTTCTTGAGTTTAATTCGCAAATTTTATTTTCACATTCTTGTTTTGCTTTTTTAAAAACATCTTCTAATGCTTTGATTACAGTTTTTTCATTGTCTAACTGTGTCTGTAGTATGTTTTTCTGTCTTTTATTCATGATGACCCCTCTTAATACATAAGACTGAACCATTTTTGATAAAAGTTCAGTCTTAATGATTACAAATTTTTTAAAATATTTTTTAATTGTGGTAAAATTTTTGGATTCATGACTTGGAATGCTTTCGTGAGTGGTTGTCGTGGTGTTTTTCCGTAAGTATGGTAAAATTTACCGTCTTTCTTACTCTTATAAACCCAACCGCCTTTTCTTCCATCGCCATGCAGTGCATATTCACCAGTACCAAATTCTTCCCAAATCGCATTTTCAAGGTCTGAACCTACAGCAACAGTTGATTCATCTTTTCCTTCATCAACCATATATTTGTAAGACCCCTTTGTTTGTCCGGTATCAACTCTACTATTGTCTTGCGTCTGTGCCTGTATTTCACCACCTACTTCGTGAAGGAATCCAATAACCCCTTCCGATAATGCAGCTTTAATTTTTGCTGTGTTATCTGTAAATTCAACTGACATATTCTTGATTGTCCTTTCTTCTTATCGCATCATTAAAGCCATTGTTTTTCCTAATTCAACTTTTAAGAAATCCCCATAACTAAGCTGTCTGTTTAGTACTTGCTGATACTTATAGAATTCACATTCATCTGTAAGATCAACACCTGAATCTTCCAGTTTCTTAGCATTCAGTTTACTATATAAACTGTTTACAGCTCCCTTGACCTTGGCATCTAATTTACACATTCCCTGTGCTTCTGCAACTAAAGCTGATACTTGATTTCTCACGACACCCCTTTTATGTTCCAGTCCTAAAAGTTCTGATTCGATCTCGTTGAATGCTTCATCGGTAATTGTTGTTGATGCAATTTTCTGTCGCAATTCATCATATTTTTCTTTTAAATTTTCCTCTGTATACAAATTCTTTCACCTGCTTTCTATTATTTATGAAAATGTATATGCACCATACCACAGACCATGATCTAAATTTTTACTCTTTTCGTTATGCTTTTTTCTTTGTTCTTCCTCAATCTGAGCAATCTCTTCTTTGGTTTCCGCATCAATAAATATCTTTGCTTTGAGAAGTTCTAAATGAGCATCTTCTTCATAATCGTCAAGTTTTGCCTGATACAAAGTAAAAGATTTATCCGGGTGATTCAGCCCCATAGCTGCAAGATGTACAAAATTATCAAAAATCTTTTCTTCTGTCTCACCGTGTCTAATAGCTTTATGTAACAAAGTCATATACTGACTGTCTAACACAATTCTCTTATGTTCCGGTAAATGCTGATTTGTTTCTAACAGATATTTATGAATTACCCTCAGCATTGTCAGATTTTCTTTGTTCTTCTCAATCACATCTGTGATTTCTTTAGCTGTCAGAGGGATTTCTGCTTTAATCAGATTCATAAAATTTAGATCAAGTTTACTTCCATCAGACCGATAAAATTCATCAACCTCTTTCATATAACTTTCTTTCTGTTCCTGAATCAATCTCTTGCAGTTTTCAACCGCAGTAGCGGTTTCCTGCTTAAAGCTTTCTACAATCTTCTGATACTCCTGCTGATATGCTGTTTCATCAGATTTCCACCCTTTATTTTTAAGTTTCTCCTGTGATTCCTCATTCTTCATTAGCGCATCCTGAATATCAAAATAAGCACTGTTGATTGCTTCTTTAGCCGCTTTGATATACTTTTCAAGTTCCATATTGTTCCACCTTTCTTTGATATATTTGTTTAAAGCAAGTATATCAAGATAATTTTTATAAATCTTCTGACACTTCTTTAGAACATGACAGAAAAAAAAATAGAACGGTACTCTCATACCGTTCTACGTCCTATGATTCTCCAAATCTGACGTTCTGACAATCCAAATGTTTCAACCAATTCAGGAACACTGACACCGCTATAATATGCCTGACATATTGCCCTGTTTCTTTCCTGTTTGTCTTTTGGTGTACCGGCTGCCGGAAAATAAATTGTTTCCCCGGCAAGCATTACAGACATTTTTATATAAGTGTCTAAATCAACCAAAGATTTCAATTTGTTCAATGCTTGTTCATTCTTGCTGATAATATCACCTTCCTGCGTATTCCGCTGATCTATCGTTTCTTTCTTCTGTACCGTTTAACTGTTGGAGCATTTACAGACAATAGAATAACATCTGTGTCTTTCAGTAGTTCCGAAAGCTGTAATTGGGTCATATAATGCTTTACAGTTGTACCACCAACGACATATTCAACTTTTAATTCTCCGGTCATGCTGACACCATCTGAACTCTCAAATGGGGTTGTACTTCTGATCTGTTTGTACATTCCCGGAATGCATCCGGGTATAACTCTCTTAGAAGTTTACCGTTCACCGTTCTCCGATAAGACTTATCAATGTAATTGATCTTGATTTTCACATTTTCCAATTTTTCAATCTGTTCTTTCTTCATAGTTTCCAACAACGTGGCTCTGATCTCTGATTCTTCATCTTCAACCTGTTGTTTCTTCTGTTGAATCTCATATAACTGATTCATTAACTGTTCAATCTGTTCACTGTTGTTCATTTGCTCTATCACCCACCTGTTTAAAAATTCTTCATTTCCCTGTTCAAATGCTTTTACTGCTTCTTCATGCTTGGTATATATCCATGATCTTGACCGCCCCTTTTTTCCATTCCGAACGTTCGTTATTTTTTCCGAACGTTCACTATCCCATTTATATGTGCTTTTCCATCTTCTGATAGTACCTGACGGAACATCAAGTTTTTCAGCAATATCCTTTAATTTCAAGCCTTGCCTATACAAGGCAAAGGCTTCATCAACTAATTTATTCTTTGCCTTTGGCAAGACTTTCACCTCTATTCGTTTGTTTTGAAAATCAACTCACTTATCATAAAAAGTGCTGCAAGTATTCCTTTGCGTTCATTTACTTCTCGTTTTTCTCCCATGTTATTATTTCTATTGTACACTCCGGTGGTATACTGTTTTCTATCTGTTGCGGATTATCAAATGAAACAGCCATATTTAACGGTATTCGATTTGTATTTCTTAGTTCTGACATATTTATAGCTAATACATCCTGAACGTTCACATCACTCATAAAATCTACAAGAACCATACCTTTATATCCTTCAGGAATAATACAATCTCTTAATTTGTCCCAAAAATATACAGCTGAACCGCCAACAAAACGATAGTCAATTTTATACTTTCCTTCTTCAACATAATCAATGAAAATCAAATCAGGTTCAGTAATTGCCACTTGTACAGATTGCAGTTCTTTTTTCATCTTTTCTATTTTTTTCTTATAGTCTATTTTCATCGGTTCACACTTTCCAACATTTCATTAATGTTTTCCTGTTCAGCTTCAAGTTCAGCCATTTTTTGTAATATCTCTGTTGTTTCCAATAATGCTTTACAGTTGGCAAATATCGCATTGATTGCATTTATTTTAATTTGTGCCCCTGTTTTCGGGTTCTCTACAATGTTCACTAATGTTTCACTGCATAATGATAATTTACTTTGCAGAAATCGAACTGTATCGGTCACACACTCTGACCGTCTTTTATTCAATTCAGCCTGAAAATTTTCATTTTTCAAATATTTATAGGCTGTATCTCTTGAAATTCCTGCTTTTTCTGCTGCCTTTTTTATTGTACTTTCTTCAAGCATTGCCTTTAAAAAAGCGGTTTGTTTCGTTGTCAAATAATCATCCTTTCCAATACTGGGGGCAAATTGTACGATTCTGTACGTTTTTGTAAGCCCCCCATTGTTTAATCATCAAAATAATTTAAAGCTGTATATGAGCCTTATATAAACTTATGTATCTATTTGCAATCGTCAAATATCCGGTAATTATCTTTCAGGTAATCATGCACCACATTGATCATCATTAACACATCTACATCATCAATGACGATTTCATCACATTCCGCTACTTTCTCAATAGCTTTGATCATTTCCAGTGCTTTCATGTTATTGTTGTCAATCTTATCAATAACGTCTGTTGTCATTTCTTTTCTCATACCGTCACCGCCCTTTCTAAACTACCGGAATCTGTCTTTTATGCTGATCATTCCAAGATGGGTTGAAATCATTTATTTCTTCATCCCATATCGGAAAAACAAAAACTGTGTTCCCGGTGTCAGCGTTCAGCCAGTCCAAAAACATATCATATACTTTTCTTGTCCGGTCTGCCGTGTCATAACGTGCAAGTTCGTGATAATTAAGTACAGAATCATTTTCATGTTTTTCCGCTACAATCTGCAACAGGTTCAATGATGTTGTATTGATAGACTTGCCATCATCACCGATCTGAATAAATCCAATCATGTCAACCGCAGCTGTCATTTCTCTACTCTGATCTGTTATAAATTTTTTCATTCTTATAATCCACCTTTCTGTGAAAAGCACTAATACATCATGAAACTGTTGGCTAACTTTCGCTTTCTAATCTTCATTTAGATCTCCCTTCTTCTTCATATAACCTTCAAGAAGGTATTTAATAAACAATACTTGTTTTACGTCTATCTGATGCAGCATTTCATCAATTTTAGTATAGATGTTGTCCCCGTCAAGACCTTCTTGAATCTTTTCTTTAATGTCATATAATACCTCATACACTTCCTGTACATATCCCATATCTAATAAATCCATCAATAACCTGATTACATCTGCTGCAACTAAAACTGATCCTTCCTTTCGTAACTCTGCATCTTCTTTAAATATTTCAGCCACCCGCTGAATATTTCTTAAATCCTTTACATTGTGATTTTCATTCATAAGATCTGTGATAATTTCTCTGTGCTGTTTTTTTGTTAATTTTTCCATGATATCTTTTCCTTTCTCTATTCTTTGATAAATTTAATTTCTGCATCTGCATCGCCTACCAATGAGTAAAACTCTTTAAATCAGGTATCCTGTCTCTGTAATCAGTACAGTTTCACTCGGTGTACCACCCTGACGGCGTTCTAAACCAAGTCGACGAATTTCGTTGTCAGTTATTTTTATTTCAGTCCTAAAATTGCTCTGACGTACACATAGATGAGACGTAAACGTCTTTCATCTGCTACACTGAGCATTTCAATAATAAGTTTTTTGTAATCCATAATTTTCCCACCTTTCAATTTTTCCCTGCCAATGCACGAATGTGTACCAATATCAAACGTTGTTTTCTCTCATCCAAAGAATCATACAATCGTATGACCTCATCTTTTCGATGTTGTTTTATCTCATTTTCACTCATGTCATTCACCTCTGTTTTTCTTCCGGCTACAAAGCTACAGATTTTCTATATTCTTTATATTTTTCTAAATATATAATATATACATAGTAATTTAATCTATAATAAATAGAAATTATAAAGAAGTTATCATTTTTTGTAGCTTCTGTAGCTGATTCTAAAAATAATTGAATTTACAATGTTTTATCAGCTACATATAAAGCTACAACAGCTATTAAAGCTATATTTGTTTATAAAATCTTACCTGTTTACCGTTTACTCTTGTATTCTTACTTTCAACCTGAAACATTTCAGCTACAGTTTTACCAAAAGAAATTTTTGTTTCCGGTTTAATACCGCAATCATTGCAATACAGTTGATATCTTGTAAATATGTCCTGAACTGTTTCCCTGAAAATATACCCTTCTTCCTGTTCTGCAAAAAATCCTTTTATAGGATTATTCATCAAATCATATTCTTCTGCCATTTGTTCTGTTGCATCTGATTTTGAAAATCCCTGATTTTCAATGATTCTTTTCAGTCCTTCAACACCTACTCTGATCAGATATTCGACTGAACTTTGTTCAACAAGTTCATATCTGATTTTAGGGTTGTAATCCGGGTCAATCTCACCACTTGGTAAATACTTTGTAAACCTTGCATTGAATGGAATAATTACAAGCCTGTTTAATACCGCCCCTGTCTTATCTTTCATTCTTGGTATGTCATTTGCTGAAAACAGCAGCTTCACATAAGGGTTAAACTCAAAAGGGTCTTGCCCTTTTCTTTCTGCTTTGATTCTGTTACCTGAAACTACTTTCTTGAATGTTGCTACTTGTGAACCTTGCAGGAAGTCATCACCAATATCATCACCGATATTTGCCAGTTTTCCGAACATCATTGATGTGCTGAACCTGTCCCCTAATTCCTTAAGGTCAAGTGCTGATATATTCCCATCACCAAGAATTGATTTTACACAATCAAGGAATGTACTCTTACCGTTATTTCCTTTTCCTGTTAGCATGAACGACTTTTTATAATCATTTGCCCTGTAAAAGCAATAGCCAATACATTCTTCCAGTAATGCCCTGATCGGTTGATCACCGCAAGCTAATTTGTTCAGTGTATCATCAGCAAGTTCACTGTAGGCTTCCGGGTTGTAGTCCCAAGGTATTTGATTGGTAATAACCAAATCAGGGCTGAATGGTTGCATCTGTCCGGTCACAATATCCAACACACCGTTCCTGAATGCTATATAACGTGCATCTGCCTGTGTTTTACACTCTGTAATATCTCGCAAGCAATCAAACACTTCCGCTTTTTGATTTTTCTTTATATTTGGTATGTTTTCCCTTATGACAGTACCCAAATTTTCACCTTCTACATATATTCCATTTTGATAGATATGCAACTGATTATTTATCTTTACTACATGATAGGTATTCTTAAGCCATGTTGCAAAACGGTCAAACAGGAATGTCTTATCACAAAAGAATACAGGTTTTTGAAATGCTTCATCCCTAAGAATCACTTCCAGTTCATCATCAGATAACGGTTCTTGAAATATAAAGTAATTTGTATTGTATAGCACTTTTCTTATTAACTCTTCATCTAATCCAAGTTGTGATTGAAGAATCAATATATACCTAAACAATTCTTCATTTCTTCCGTCACCTTCTTGTAAGCCTTCAAGATCAATGGTTGTGTTCACTGGGAATAATTCAACTGGAACTTCATCAATGTCATCAGGTTCAAAAGATGGTGGAAATCTATCAACACCGTCAACCCTTAGTGGTATGTATGTTGACCCTGAATGAATATCTGCAATCAATCCAACTGCAAGTTTTTTATCTCTACCGTCTTTAAATTTCCAGTTATTAGGAATTCTCCAAATACTGTGAATATGTCCATTTTCAAGATTTTCAAAAATCAAACATTTCCAATTATTCTTTTCTGCCATGTCCCAAAACTTCTGTGACCGTTCATTAGTATCAAATGATATATCTACAAAATATTGATTTAGAATTGTACCAAATGACCGATATCTCTGAACAGCATCCCACGAAAGAAGTTGTACATTTTTGACCTTCATAATTGCCTGTTTCCCTTTGCCAATTACATAACCTTTAAACGCTATATCATTGCCTTTCCATTCCAACTCATCTCACCCCTTTCCATAAATTTTTATAAAATACATTCCTTTGGTTTTGGTTACATCTAAAAATTTTCATGGTGCTGCAACACCTCTAAATATTGATATACTTCTGATATTTTTTTTGACTGAATCAGTAGCACCACTTTTATAAATCTTTCTGATGTCACTAATTGTTTCGTCTTTCAGAAGCTTCAACCAATCAATTAAATCTCTGCTGCTGTTGGCAAAGCTGCAACATTTACCATCAGCATATTCAATTCGGTATCTCATTTAATCACTCTCCAACTCAATAATATCTTGCACCTGAACATTTAAAGCCTTTGCAATTTTTCCGACAGTCTTAGTTCTTGGTTTTGTACTACCTGATACATATTTTGTTAAAGATACTCTGGAAATTCCTGCCAAAGTTGCTAAATCATCCATGTTTAAACAAGCATTAGCCATTGCAATTTGTAATCTCTGTTTATTTATTTTCACATTATCACCCCTTTCTAAATCATTAGGAAAAACAAAGTGCTGTGTCATCTCGTTTAGTACCTGTTCATTTGATAAGTTAATAATCTTGGTGTGGTTGTTGGTCAACCCTGAACTTTCACAATTTACTTATTCACTTTGCACCTATTCAACTCTTATCCCTATTTTCAGTACATTTTACCGGGTTACTGTCTATACACATCGCTCAAACCGCTACTTTGAATCTTTTTCAGTTCATCACGGTAGGTCACCAACCCTCACGATGTAGCCCCTTACGCTTACCCTGTATTTCCTACTTGCTTTGCATTTCCTTTTAATCTAAGCTGTCCGTTTTTGTTATCTTCGATTACATTATAGTAATCTTAGCTTACTTTTGTCAATACTTTTTTATACTTTCGTGTAATCTTTGATAACTTTTATGTTGTAAATAATAATTGCTTATGATATTATCTATTTGAAAGGGGGAATCAAAAATAAAAGAAGAAAAAGATCGCATTCATGAATTGCGTACAACATTAAATTTAACTTTAGAAAAATTTGGAAAAAGATTAGGAGTCACTAAAGTAGCAATTTCTAATATAGAAAAAGGTAATAGAAATGTTACCGATCAGATGCGGAAATCTATTTGCCGTGAATACGGTGTTAATGAAATATGGCTAACATCCGGCACTGGGAAGATGTTTATATCTGATGAAATAAAAGAAATAGAAATATTTGAAAAATATTTCAAAACTTTAGGGTTTTCAATAGAGTATAACGTTACTAAATGGCATTATGAAAATCCTGACGAACCTAATCCTTCTGAAAAAATACAGATAGTTGACGATGCTGAATATATCATATCCAAAGGTGGAAAATCAGTAAATTTTACCCCAAAAGATTTTGATGAACTTCAAAGCAGAGCCAAAGAAACAATCGAAGGTATTTTTTATAAAAAACTTGCAGAATCCGAAAAATAAAAACACTTATTTCCTTTTAATCTAAGCTGTCCGGCTAGAAAATGAAAGGAAGTGCTATTTATGCAAGGTGGAGTAAGAAAAAGAGGTACAACATGGTCATATTATTTTGACCTTGGAAAAATTGACGGTAAAAGAAAGAAAAAAGAAAAAGGTGGATTCAAAACCAAGAAGGAAGCTGAACAGGCATTGACTGCTGCTATGAATGAATACAATAATGCCGGGACTGTATTTGAACCGACAGAAATAACAGTTGCTGATTACCTGAATCAGTGGTTTGATCTGTACTGTAAGACCAACCTTAAATATAATACCCAAGTAGGGTATTTAAGAATCATTCAAGGGCATCTAATTCCAAAATTTGGTATGTATAGATTAAAAGCAATTACTCCGGCAGTATTACAGGAATATGCAGTTGAACTTAAAATGAACGGTAATTCAAAAAGTCATTTAGTTGGTATTTTGTCTGTATTCAGTGCAGCATTAAACTATGCAGTTGAGCCAATGCATTATTTACCTTCTAACCCTATGCAGTATGTGAAATTTCCAAAGGTTGAGAAAAAACCACGTGAACGAATTATATTGACCTTAGATGAATGGGGTCAGATTCGTGACAGATTCCAAAATACACGGTACTATATACCTTTAATGATTGGATTTTATACAGGCTTACGAATATCAGAAACCTTTGGTCTTACTTGGGATGATATTGATTTTAAAAAAAGAACGATATCTGTAAATAAACAGATTGTAAAACGTAACTTCGGTGCTGATGTAAGGAAGGTTGTTGAAAAGAAAGGTAAGAAAGAACAGCGTTCATCTTGGTACTTTACTACACCAAAAACATTTACTTCTGTTCGTGAAGTCCCTTTTGGTGAAACACTATATCAGGCGTTGAAAAAGGAAAAAGCTGAACAACTCAAGAATGAAATGAAGTATGGTGAATATTACACGATTCATGTCAAAAAGATTGAAACTGATGAAAAAGGTAATGACATGATCAGGGTTGTACCTATTCAAAAATGTGTTGAAAGTCCACTACAACGTATCAGGTTGGTGTGTGTTGATGAAAACGGTCAATATACTTCTACTGATTCATTTAAGTATTGCAGTAGGGTTATACACCATGAAATGCATCTTGCATTTGATTATCACAGCTTAAGGCACACCCACGCAACACTGTTAATTGAATCCGGTGCTGATGTTAAGAATGTTCAGACACGATTAGGACACACTAATATAGAAACTACATTGCAGACCTATGTGCATGATACAGAAAAAATGGCTGAACGTTCTGTTGATCTCTTTGAAAAAATCACCCAAGCAAAAACCTCATAAATAAAAATAGTGGGAGTGAATCCGCTGATTGTTCAGCGTGTTCACTCCCTTTTCTTTGTTCAGTGATGATTTTAAAAATTACGGTGGCAAATGGGTGGCAAATAGACTGAACCCCACTCATAAAAGCCTGTAAAACCGCTTATTTACGTGATAATAAACAAACTGTTTCAACGGTACTTTCGTTGTCCCAACAAAGTTCCTGTGTCTCCCTGTCTCCAAAATACACCGGAAAACGGAACTTTATGTGCTTCAGGAATCTGCCATCTGGCTGCTCCTGCTCGTAAATGTCCACCTGTTCCACAAAGCTGTTAAGAAATTCTTTCTTCTCCAGGTCGGTGAACTTATCATATAGTTTATCAAAATATAAAAGAAATTGATAGACGTTTTCTTCTGATATTTTCTGTTGCCGGATATTCAGCAGGCGGTTCTTGACTTCTTCTATACTGTTCTCCACGCCTTCAATCTCATCATACAAACGGTATAACCTTGTCTCCATATCCTGATATTTCTTCTCATAAAATTTATCCATGATATCCAGATTGTCCATCTGCTGTCCAAGTCTTGCTTTTGCTCCGGTCAGCTGCCTGTGCTGCTTTTCCAATCCTTCAATCTCTTTTTCTATTTCTTCTGTATCAATTCTTGAACCGATTTTATTCAGAATTGCTTCTTCAAATTTAGGATTCTTCACCAGCTTCCGAATAACTTCTTCCACTGCATTGTTAATCTTCTCCTCACTCCATTGTTTACGATATCCACATTTATGACCATCTACCAGGCGACGATGTTTGCAGGCATAATAGAAATAATCCTTATATAAAGTTCCGTCTTTCTTTTTCTTTCGGTTCACGTTTCCATACATACCACTTCCACATAACGGGCATCTCAATATTCCAGATAAAATATGCTCATGATCGAGACTATGTGTCTTTTCATATTTCACACCTGTTTTTTCCCGTTTTTGATGTGCCAGCTCCCAGTCTGTTTCTGAAACAATCCCTTCATGGATACCATCGTGCAGCATATAATTTTCCTGCTTTACAATGCGGTATTCATTTCTTGTACCAGAAACTTTCTCGTTTTTCCTTCGTCCATAAGCCAGCTTTCCACAGTATACCGGATTATCCAGAACGCCTTTTATAAATGATGCGGCAAATGCGTCCAGTGTATTATTCTGTCGTTTTTTCTTTTTATATCCATGCTGGTTCAGCCATGCGGCAATCGCAGAGATTCCCATATTGGTATGAATAAATTTGTCATAGATCAGACGAATAATCTCTGCTTCGTCCTCTGCAATCTGCAATTCTCCATTTACTAATTCATAACCATACGGAGCAAATCCACCATTCCATTTTCCTTCCCTGGCTTTCTGCTTACGTCCTTCCATTGTCTGAACAAGGATATTCTCTCGTTCGATCTCTGCCACCGCAGACAGAACAGAAATCATCAGCTTTCCACTATCTTTTGAGCTGTCAATTCCATCTTCTACACAGATCAGATTCACTCCAAAATCCTGCATCCTCTGCAGAGAGTTTAATACATCTGCTGCATTACGACCGAATCTGGAAAGCTTGAACACCAGTACAAACTGTACCTCATCTGTTCCATTCTCAATATTATCCAACATTCTCTGAAATTCCGGTCTGCCCTCTACGCTCTTTCCAGACTTACCTTCATCTGAATACTCATTTACGATTTCCATATTCTGAAATTCCGCATATCTCTTGAGTTTTTCTTTCTGAGCATCCAGACTGTAGCCATCTACCTGCATGGTTGTGGATACTCTGGTATATATATCGCATTTAATCTTTTTATTCTTCATAATCTTCCTCGCAGTATAACTCTGTTTTATTGTCCCAACCTTATTTTAGTACTTGTTCCAACTATTTTCAATACTTATTTTCCGTATTGACGCATTTCTTCGCCAATCGTATAATTAAGTTAGATACAGAGCATTTCTGTTATCAAAATATTGCCCGCCCACCATTGGCGACTTATAAATGATTGGCTCGAAAATATTGTTCGCTTACCGGAAGCGTCTAATAAATGTCCGGCTTGAAAATTATTTAGAAATAATTTCTGTTTTTGATATTGTGTTTTTATCACACATTGCATATACTATAAATACACAAAAAAGCCAAAAAAGAGGAGGTGTTAGTATGGCTACTTCAAGTATTACTCATAATTTTGTCGTATCCAATCCAAATAGCGTAAAGCGTTTTGTCGCAGCAATTGACGAAGCCGACCGTGACCGCACACCAAAGCAGACACTTCCCGGACGTCAGTTAACGAACCCACAGGAAATCTTAGCTTTAATGTCAAAAAGGAAGAAAAAACATGTCTGATAAATATTTTACCGTTAATATTCGGGCATATTTGGATAAAGACGAACCGACATATATCGGAGAGGAAAGTCTTTACGACTTACTCTCCGATTTTTCTTGTCCCAAAAATCCCGATGTGGAATACTTTTTATTACATAATGCGATTGAGTTTACCAAAAAAGATCAATCTATCACTTATCTGGTATTTGATGCTGAAGATGCTTCACTGGTTGGTTATTTTTCACTTACAATAAAACCAATCTCTGTCCGTGCTTCAAATATCAGCAAGACAATGGCAAAAAAACTGTCCCGTGTCAGTATTTTGGATGAAGAAACACAATCCTATACTACCGCAGCTTACTTGATCGCCCAGTTGGGAAAGAACTATTCTCTTCCAAAGGAAAAACGAATTCCTGGAAATATTCTACTGGGATTTGCACTGGAAACCATATCCAGTCTCAAATATTCCGTAGGTGGCGTTATGGAGTTTCTTGAATGCGAAGATAATGAATTTCTTCTGAGCTTTTATACGCAGAATCATTTCAAGCCATTTGATACGCGTATTACCGCTTCTCAGAATAATGAGCCACACACTCTGCATCAGCTTTTAAAATTTATTTGATTTAAAAATGCATGAAAAAAGCGACAGTCTGATTTACATTTTGTATTTCAGGAAACTGCCGCTTCTTTTTCTTCCTTATTCTGTTTTTCTTCCTCCAACTCCCGGAGGACTTCTTCGCCGTACTTATCAATCATCCGTACCAGAAAATCAATGCACCGCTCAAATTCAATATTCTGTTGCATAAGCTCCTCCCGTTATTGTTTTGATCTGAGCTTATTTTACAGAACCTGCCGGAAAACCACATTGAATAGAAATTGATTGTAAATTGACACAATCAATTTAAAAATATCCGCATTTTCTTGAATCGAATATATGTTCGTGTTATGATAGATATACTTAATCTTAACTACGAAAGGGGAATTTCTATTGAATCGATGCGATTTTTCTTCTATTAGCACTTGCTTAAAAAATCATATCAGCGAAAGTAATCAAATGAGTCAGCCTGATTTTTTATACGAATTATTTGAAGATTTTATGGATGATCCGGCAAATCAGGATTTTTCTATGGATAATGGTCTGGTTTGTCGTTGGCTGACCGGTCAAGCAAAGATCAGTCCCAAAATATCTGCCTACTATTCCAAACCCAGTAATCAGAAAAAACTGGCAGAAACCATTCACCAGAATCTGCTTCCATTGATGTCTGACTGCAATATGGCTATGCAGGATATATACACATTATTTATACAAGATGACACCATCTCCGATGCCAAAAAGAAAAATCTGGCTTCTCTGTACAAACCAGCCAGCTCACGTCTGCTTTTTCTTGCAAAGCTGATTTCTTTTGGCATGGAGCGACAATTTATCAAACGTGATACTAAAAATCAAAAATTACTTGCCGGAGGTGCCCTGTCACCCATTGTGCTGGATTATATTATGGACAGTGAGGTTCCGAAACCATGCCGTCATTTTATCGGAAGAGATAAAGAACTAGAAGAATTATATACCATGCTTGAGGAAAACCGTCATGTTTTTCTTTGCGGAATTGCCGGTATTGGTAAAAGCGAACTTGCCAAAGCCTACGCAAAACATTACAAAAAGCATTACACTAACATTCTATATGTAGAATATACAGGTGATCTTCATCAGGACATTACTGACATGGATTTTATTGATGATCCACCAGAAATCAGCGAACAGGAACGGTTTCAAAGACATAACCGTTTTCTGCGTTCCCTGAAATCCGATACTCTGCTTATCATAGATAATTTTAATGTCACAGCTACACAGGACAGTTTTCTGTCAGTAGTATTAAAATACCGCTGTCAGATTTTATTTA
>ERZ779902.530-NODE-530-length-16617-cov-5.026023_pt1 | contig 16617 bp, 16 predicted proteins | sample MGYA00511350_ERZ779902 | MGnify/ENA primary metagenome ERZ779902 (study PRJEB29588, sample SAMEA2146908) | human gut metagenome | biome: human gut; feature: human-associated habitat; material: faeces | place: Denmark | collected 2008/2010 ...
AGTATTCCAGCATTCCTTTGCGCATCTGAGATCGTACATTGTCTACATTCATAATCTATAATACTTTGTTTGGCACAAATATATGTATTATACAAGTACCTTGTATTACATAGTTCTACTATTTTGCATAAATTAATATTTAAACAAGAAAAAGAAAGGAAGCCCCTTTTTTTCTTGCAAAAAGTTTATCTTTGCCTCTCGTTATAACACTAAAAAGATATAAAGATCATGTTTACCATAAAAAAGGCAACGACCAATGATATTCAGTTGATTAACGAGATGGCTCAGATCGTGTTTCCAGCTACCTACCGGGAAATTCTTTCAAAAGAACAATTGGATTACATGATGGACTGGATGTACTCTCCGAAAAACCTGCGTAAACAAATGGAAGAGGAAGGGCACATCTATTACATAGCTTACAAAGATGGAGAAGCTGCCGGATATGTTTCCATACAGCCCGAAGGAGAACATTTATTTCATCTGCAGAAAATCTATGTACTTCCCCGTTTTCAAGGTTGCCGGTTGGGCAAAGCACTATTTGAGCAGGCCGTCAAAGCAATTAAAGAAATCCATCCCGGACCTTGCGAAATGCATTTGAATGTAAACCGTAACAATAAGGCTTTACAATTCTACCAACATTTGGGAATGGAAAAAGTTGCAGAAGGAGATTTCCATATAGGCAACGGATATTATATGAACGATTATATCATGGGACTGAAAATCTAACCCTATCTTACAAAAACAAAATGGACGAATATCGTATCAATGGATTGACCATAAAAGAAAATTTGCTGCAACTGGCAGAAAATGGAAATAAAAAGTTCACCGAATCGCTGCATCCGGGAATAGAAAATGTATTGGGTATCCGCATCCCTGCCCTAAGGCGGTTAGGAGCACAAATTGCCAAAGATGACTGGGAGAGTTATCTACAGACTGCGGATACTTATTATATGGAGGAACGTATGCTACAAGGTATGGTAATAAGTAATCTGAAAATGAAAGACACGGAAGCATATCTTTCACTGGTTGCCCGGTTTGTTGCCATCATCAACAGTTGGTCTGTTTGTGACACCTTTGACTTTTACGGCAAACAACGGTTTGTGGACAAGAACAAGAAAAGGGTCTGGCTATTTTTGGAAGACCGGATGAAATCCGACAAAGAATATGAAATACGTTTCGGAGTAGTAATGGCAATGGCTCATTATATTGACGAAGAGTATATAGACAACGTATTGCAATGGATGGACCGGATCAGTCACGAAGGATATTATGTGAAGATGGCTGTAGCATGGGCTTTATCCGTATGTTATGTCAAGTTTCCTCAAAAAACGATGAACTATCTGAAGGAAAATCATTTAGATGACTTTACTTACAATAAGGCACTACAAAAAATCATAGAATCTTATCGGGTAAGCACGGAGGACAAAGAAATCATCCGCAGCATGAAAAGAAAAAACAAATAATGTCCATTTACCGCAAAGAGGCTTTGAATCCTTCCGAAAGAAATTCACCATTCATATTCGGAAAGATTCAAACCGCTCCAGCAGCTATTAATAATCGGGAAAAGTTATTCCTCCCAAACCAAATAAGCTGAAACCAGCCAATGATTCAATTTATTGCCATCTACCTGTTGTGCCTCAGGGATACTTACCTTAAAAGAATGTTTACCGGCCGACAAGTCACCAATAACAGCCTCCTCAGGCATCACATCGCTACCCGGACACCAATTGGAACGGGACAAATCCGAAGAAGCCAAAGGTTCTTCAATCTCTTTTGTCGTATACCCCTTATCACCTATATATGCGGCAACTCGTGGTATCAGCCATACTCCCGTGGCCGGATTAAAACGGCGGAAAGAAGCACAGTCATCACGCCAAGGAATGAAATTCAACACCTCCTTGCCATCAACAGACACGATGTTCCGTTTCTCCACAAACTCATCTCCGCCACTATGCCCCCCGTGACCTGTAACAATATACTTCAAACGAACATTCTTGGCAGCTTTCGGCATATCAAAATCCATCACCACATCTTTGCGTGAGAAAATATCCGGATAAGTCTGTCCGATATAATACACCGTATTCATCAAAGGCTTCACACGGCGCTCCGGCATCACGTCGCAAGTGATCTTACTCTCCTTCACATCCAATTCCATACTGGCCACATACCCCTCGGCAGTCCATGTATCAATATAAATTCCCACGTATGCCTCTCTCTCCAATGCCGGATAAAGATCGGTAATATCCTGCACCCAAGTCACACTCTTTTCCCATTTCGGGATATATACAGGACGCCTCTTGCTGCTCAAAGAATCATTATCCGAACTATAATACCCCACACCGAACGGGGTCATAAAACGCATCAGTTCAAGGGTAGGCACATAATCCTGACCCGGAACAATACCAATCATTTTTTCATATTTGGTACTGTCTACCGCAGGAAACGCCCTCTTGCCTTCGGCTATATTCATCAGATTAATCACCGATTCTTTGGGAAGCACAAAACAAGAGCCAGATTTATCCCAACGGTCACCATTGGAAGCTACAGTTACTTTCAGAGTAACATCCACATCCCTTTTATAATCGGGCAAGGTTATTTTCTTTAAAATGATACGCCCGTTTACCAGACGGATCACTCCGTCAGCATTGGCAGGAGTATAATTAGGAAAAGAGTCGGGACGAAAACAAACAGGGGTCTTGTCGAATACTTGAATATGAGTATTTCCCAATGCCGGTAATTCTTTGTGATTTGCAGCATCGGCCGGCATCATAAAAGTTGCCGCCACAGCCAGTGGGGCAATAAAGGTCAGCAGGTTCATTCTTTTTAATTATAGGTTAGTAATCAAGGGTATATAAATTAATTTCACAAAAAACTACACGGACCTACACAAATCGTCCGATCTGTATAAATCCATGTAGTCTATAATAAAAAAAGGAATTATTGATGCTGTTCACGCAACAAATCATTCACAGTCTTCACCGGATTAAAGGTACTCAACGGCACTTCAACAAAAACAGTGTTCCAGTCACTCATTGCGCCGTTCCACAAGCCCGGAAGCTCCAATGCTTTCAGTTCTCTACCGTTCTTTGATTTATAAGAGATAAAACCTGTAGCCTTATCCACATACTTCACCAAGTCGAATTTGTTTCCTTTATAATCGCGTACCGCACACACCAAATCCACCGGATTAAAGTGAGTACCCTTCTCGAACATCTCTTTCTTGGCCGGATCATTCATGTCAATCTGAGAACTTTCCAAAATTTGCAGTGAAACAGTACCATCCGCATTATAAGCCAGGAACGAGCCGCCTCCCGGTTCACCCACATTCTTCACCATACCGCATACACGCATCGGACGGTTCAACTTCTTACGCAGATAAATAACCAGGTCGGCATCTTCCAGATCCTTGATATCCAGTTTGCGGCAACATAAAGTCTGCTGTAAGAAACGAATGATCTCTTCCAGCTGCGCATGTGTATATTTACCGCCATCCAGTAATTCCAAATATTCAAATACCTGCTTCTGCAGAGTAACCAGTACCCCCGCAATCAGCTTTTTATACGTAACAGTATCCTCTTTCAAGCGATCGGGAACCACATTATCTATATTCTTGATAAAGATAACATCGGCATCCAAATCATTCAGGTTCTCAATCAGCGCACCGTGCCCCCCCGGACGGAACAACAGCTTGCCTTTATCGCGGAAAGGTTTGTTCTCCATATCGGCAGCAACCGTATCCGTACTCGGCTTCTGTTCAGAAAACGACACATCATATTCCACCCCGTATTTCTTTGCATAAACGGCAACCTTCTCTTCCACCAGCTTTGTGAACAACTCACGATGTTCCGTAGAGACGGTGAAATGCACATTCACTTTTCCGGTCTTGCCTGCCGCATACAACGCACCCTCCACCAAATGTTCTTCCAGCGGTGTACGCACACCATCCGCATACCGATGGAATTTCAACAACCCCTTCGGTAATGCCCCATAGTTCAAGCCGGCAGCTTCCAGCAGATTGGCTACTATAGGTTTATACTCCTTCCCGGCCATCAAAGCATCAATATCCTTTCCTGTATTATCCATACAAGCCGCATTCAAGTCATTGTAGAATGCGAAGCTATGAATATGGTCGAAAAATTTCTTTTCGAAATCAGTCTTCGGAGTATTATAATCAGCCCCCAGGAATTCGAACAAATTCTTGAACATGCGGCTGGCAGCACCAGAGGCGGGTACAAACTTCACGATAGTTTTCTCCCCTTCCTTATATGTATCCCATGCTTCCAAATAATTTTTCATTTCATTTTCGGCGGGAGCCATGATTCCCTTTTCAACAGAAGCGGCTGCATCCAGCTTCAAAAATGGGAAACCCTTTTCAAAGCAAGCCAGTTGTTCTGCAATCTGCTGCTCGGAAATTCCTTTTTTCACTAATAAGTCTTTGTCTTCAGGTGTTAACATAAGTACATGATTTTATATGGTTTAAATAAATTGTTACCTTATTCTTTCACTATTAATTGCCCAAAAATACAAAAAAATGCGAGAACACTACCTAATAAATAAAGAAAAAAACTACCTTTACCCTCGAAAAGATTTCACGTGTTATGGAAGAAAAAGCATTTTTCACAGCCAAAGAGCGTGAGCAACTGTTCGCCCTCTATAAACGATTGCTGCAATTATCCGGCGACACCTTGCAGAAGGGTGATTGCCATAAGTTAAAAATACACCTCATAAAAGCAGTTGCCGAAGGTAACCTGCCACGAAATTGTTTCGGAATGAATCCTATCATCAAAGATATGCAGACCGCTGTCATCGTGGCCGAGGAAATTGGGATGAAACGGGCTTCCATCCTGGGGATCATGCTGCACGAATCGGTAAAGAACCATTTATGCACCTTAGCATCTGTACAACAGGAATATGGAGAGGATGTAGCGGGGATCATACGCGGTCTTGTGAAAATCAATGAGCTATACTCCAAAAGCCCTACCATAGAATCGGAAAATTTCCGCAACCTGCTACTCTCCTTTGCCGAAGACATGCGTGTTATTCTGATCATCATTGCAGACCGCGTGAACCTGATGAGACAGATAAAGGAGACTCCCAATATAGAAGCACGCACCCAAGTAGCCAACGAAGCTGCCTATCTGTACGCACCACTGGCACACAAGCTGGGGCTATACAAACTGAAATCGGAACTGGAAGACCTTTCCTTGAAATATACCGAACACGACGTATATTATCATATAAAGGACAAACTGAACGAAACGAAAGCCTCCCGTGACAAATACATAGCCGCCTTTATCGAACCGATACAGCATAAGCTGGAAGAAGCAGGATTGAAGTTCCACATGAAAGGGCGTACCAAGTCCATCCATTCCATCTATCAGAAAATGAAGAAACAGAAATGTCCCTTCGAAGGAGTGTATGACTTGTTTGCCATCCGAATCATTCTGGACTCTCCCGTCGACAAGGAAAAACAAGAATGCTGGCAGGTATATTCCATTGTGACCGATATGTATATGCCCAATCCCAAACGTCTGCGCGACTGGCTCTCCGTACCCAAAAGTAACGGATACGAATCCTTGCATACCACTGTAATGGGGCCTGAAGGCAAATGGGTGGAAGTACAGATACGCACCGAACGCATGGACGAGATAGCGGAACGTGGTCTGGCAGCCCACTGGCGTTACAAAGGCGTAAAAGGAGAAAGCGGTCTGGATGAATGGCTGACCTCCATCCGGGAAACACTGGAGAACGCCGACAGTGACCTGGAAGTGATGGACCAGTTCAAACTGGAATTATACGAAGACGAAGTATTCGTATTCACCCCCAAAGGTGACTTGTACAAGATGCCGAAAGGAGCGACCGTACTGGACTTTGCTTTCGCCATCCACAGCAAACTGGGTTCCAAGTGTATCGGAGCAAAGGTGAACGGAAAGAACGCACAATTAAAGCAAACGCTGAACAGCGGTGACCAGGTAGAAGTCATGACTTCAAACACCCAGACACCCAAACGCGACTGGCTGAACATCGTCACCACTTCGAAGGCAAGAACCAAAATACGCCAGGCCATCAAAGAGATAGAAGCCCGCCAGACAGAGTTCGCCAAAGAAACCATAGAACGTAAATTCAAGAACCGCAAACTGGAATACGATGAAGCAGTGATGATGCGCCTGATAAAAAAGCTGGGATACAAAACCGTAACCGAGTTCTACCAGGACATAGCCAACGAGACAAGAGATGCGAACGACATCATCGAAAAATACCTGGAACTGAAGAAAAAGGAAACGGAAAACCGGGAAGATATTGTCTATCGCAGCGCCGAGAATTTCAGCATGCAGACAGCACAGGATGACAAGACCTTCAAAGAGGATGTGCTGGTCATTGATCAGAATTTGAAAGGACTGGACTTCAAATTAGCCAAATGCTGTAACCCTATCTATGGCGATGATGTATTCGGGTTTGTAACCATCAGCGGAGGAATCAAAATACACCGTACCGACTGCCCTAACGCACGAGAATTGCAATCACGTTTTGCCTACCGTATCGTAAAGGCGCGTTGGGCTGGGAAAAGCCACGGCAAACAATACCCCATCACGCTGCGCATCGTTGGCCATGACGATATAGGAATTGTGACAAATATCACCTCCATTATCAATAAGGAAAACGATATCCTGCTCCGTTCCATCAGTATCGACTCGCACGACGGGCTGTTCAGCGGCATGATGACCGTAATGGTAGATGATACTTCAAAGCTGGAATCATTAGTAAAAAAGATAAAGACAGTAAAAGGAGTAAAACAGGTAAACAGAGGATAAACTCACCCCAAACTTAAAAAAATGAATGAACTGCATAAACGACTAAAAAGCTTTACATACGCCTGGAAAGGCGTATGTAGTTTTTTAAGCAAGGAACACAATGCCTGGATACATTGCGCAGCCATCATCGCCGTAACCATTGCAGGCATCCGGTTTGAAATAACACGCACCGAATGGCTTGTCATCCTCCTGTGCTTTGCAATGGTACTGGCTGCCGAAGCATTCAACACAGCCATAGAACGCCTGGTAAACCTGGTATCACCAGACTACCATCCTATAGCCGGAGACGTAAAGGACATAGCAGCAGGAGCCGTACTGATTTGCGCTATCTTTGCCGCCCTCATAGGGTTGATTATCTTTGTCCCTTATTTTTAAAGGTGTTAATTTACCATTTATTTCACTAACAGTTAAAGACCTTTTATAAAAAAAACAGTAATTTAGCCCCGATAATTTTTAAAAAGTGGAACTAATGAAGAAAATTTTGCTTTCAACATTATTGTTGATTATAGGGTTAACCACATACGCAGCCGTATGGCAATCTCAAGGAGAAGCAGAAATAACCTTTGAGAAAACAACACATAACTTCGGTTCATTCCCCGAGTCTAGCCCGAAAGTTACTTGCGTTTTCAAATTCAAAAATTCGGGAGATGGTCCCCTAGTCATCCATCAAGCGATCGCATCTTGCGGATGTACTGTTCCCCAATATCCTAAAGAGCCCATCAAACCGGGTGAAAGTGGACAGATAACAGTGACTTATAATGGAGCCGGCAAATTTCCGGGACATTTCAAGAAATCAATCACTATCCGCACAAACGGGAAAAATGAAATGACACGTCTTTATATAGAAGGTGATATGACCCCGAAAGGCACAGTTGCAGAATAGAATTCTCACATCATAAGAGAGAGGATGTATCAAAACAAAAGAAGATTCGAGTTTGATACATCCTCTTTTTATATCCGGAAAACACTGCCCCGCCTGCCTGTATCCAAGTAAAGACAAAAAAATAAGAAAAAAAGAACATTTTTCCCCAATAATAAGCCACTCTTATTCTGATTAAAATAACGTACTTTGCAGCAAATTTAAGAGAACAATGACAAACAAGCTATTATTCTTTGTCCTGCTGGCCCTCTGTTTCAGTGGCTGTGACATGCTGGAAACCCATCCATACGATGTACATATTACAGGAGAAAGAGAACTGACCAACAAAAACATCCAGTTGATAGAAAACAAAATGCAAGGCAAAAAAACAATCCGCTTTGCCATGATCAGTGATACCCAACGATGGTACAACTCTACCGAAGATGTTGTAAAAGCCCTCAATGCCCGTGGTGACATAGACTTTGTCATTCACGGAGGAGACCAGTCCGATTTCGGCGTCACAAAAGAATTCATATGGATGCGGGACATATTTAACAAATTCCAGATGCCCTACGTATGCCTTTTAGGCAACCACGACTGTCTGGGTACAGGTGAAGACGCATACAGAGCCATTTATGGAGATCCCAACTTCGCCTTCACAGCCGGAAATGTACGCTTTATCTGCCTCAATACCAATGCGATGGAATATGATTATTCGGAACCGGTTCCCGATTTCAATTTTATAGAAAATGAACTGAACAACCTGTCGCCTGAAATAGAAAAAACGGTATTCGCAATGCACGTAAAACCTTTTGAATTTGTATTCAACAACAATGTAGCAAAAATCTTCCAACTATACGTCAACCAGTTCCCCAAAGTCCAGTTCTGTCTTTACGGCCATGAACACAAATTCGCAGTAGATGATCTATTCAACGACGGAGTTCTGTATTTCCAATGCCCCTGCATAGACAAACGCATCTACTTATTATTCACCATTAAAGAAGATGGAACCTACGATTATGAAACAGTTGAATTTTAAAAAGATATTTCTGAACCTATTGTGGCCACTATTGCCTTTTACGGCACAAGCCCAAGAAAATAATACACTTTACTCCATCTTATCCAAAGACAGCATACTTGTCTCCTCTCCTTCCGTTCAAAACCAAGAGGAAGATATTGTAACCCAAATGCCAAACCGGCACCATAAATACGACAAGCGCGTACACCGTTACAGGCGTGCGTGGGAAGCTTTGATCCCCACCCACACCAAATTACAGTACGCCGGTGGAATGGGCCTGTTATCCTGGGGCATAGGCTGGGATTATGGAAAAAGAGGCCAATGGGAAACCGATCTTCTTTTGGGCTTCATCCCCCGCTACTCATCCAAACATTTCAAGATGACCATGACCTTGAAACAGAATTATATCCCGTGGAGTATCTGGCTGGGCAAAGACTTCTCGCTGGAACCGCTGACTACCGGAATCTATTTCAACACCGTATTCAGCGATGATTTCTGGACAAGCGAACCTGAGCGCTATCCCCGTGGATACTACGGATTTTCCACCCGTATCCGCACCCATATCTTTCTGGGACAACGCGTCCGTTTCGACGTGCCCGAAAAGTACCGGAAGTTCTCTAAAAGTATCACCGCATTCTACGAAATCAGCACATGCGATTTATACGTTGTCAGTGCGTTCAACAACAGTTATTTGAAACCCGATGACTATCTGAGACTATCATTTGGATTGAAATTTCAGATATTCTAATCAAATCATGAGGATGTTTCTCTATTTTTTCACTATTTTTGGGCATTTATTATGATAAATTTCAAAAATAACAACATAGAGAAACATGAAACAAGAAGAAGAAAAATCGGTTGGATTGCCCGATAACGCGTTCCGACCTCTGAAACCGGGGGAACAATATCACCCCATCATGTCACCAAACAAAAAATATCCCGAAGTAAACCTATGGTCTGTGCTATGGGGTATCGCCATGGCGGTATTATTCTCGGCGGCCGCAGCTTACCTGGGATTAAAAGTGGGACAGGTTTTTGAAGCCGCCATCCCTATCGCCATCATCGCCGTAGGTGTATCGGGAGCCGCCAAGCGTAAAAACGCGTTAGGTGAGAATGTCATCATCCAATCCATCGGTGCCTGTTCGGGAGTCATAGTGGCAGGAGCCATCTTCACATTGCCCGCCCTTTATATATTGCAGGACAAATACCCCGAAATGACAGTCAACTTCTTTCAGATGTTTGTCAGCTCACTGCTGGGAGGTATTTTGGGAATCCTGTTCCTCATCCCCTTCCGTAAATATTTCGTCAGCGACAAACATGGCGAATATCCCTTCCCCGAAGCCACTGCCAGTACGCAAGTGCTTGTTTCCGGCGAGAAAGGCGGAAGCCAGGCAAAGCCATTGCTTTTTGCAGGACTAATAGGAGGTCTGTACGATTTCATTGTAGCCACATTCGGCTGGTGGAATGAAAACTTCACCACCCGCGTATGCGGCTGGGGTGAGATGGTTGCCGAAAAAGCCAAACTGGTGATGAAAATAAACACCGGTGCAGCAGTATTAGGCCTAGGCTATATTGTCGGCTTGAAATACGCGGCTATCATTTGTGCCGGTTCATTGGTGGTATGGCTGGTTATTGTTCCAGGTATGGCCCTGTTGTTCGGCGACCAAGTGCTGAATGCATGGAATCCGGCCTTGACACAAACCATCAGCGAAATGTCACCCGAACTTATATTCAAGGAATATGCCAAAAGTATCGGTTTCGGTGGTATCGCCATGGCCGGTGTGATCGGTATCGTGCGCTCATGGGGCATTATAAAGAGTGCTGTGGGACTGGCCGCCAAAGAGATGGGCGGCAAGAAGGTGGAAGCAAACGTCATCCGCACGCAGAAAGACCTTTCCATGAAAATAATCGCCTTCGGGTCCATCTTCACCATCCTGCTGATCTTACTGTTCTTCTTTTTTGATGTGATGCATGGAAATGTATTACACAGCATTGTAGCCATCCTGCTCGTAGCCGGCATTGCATTCCTGTTCACCACCGTAGCAGCCAACGCTATCGCCATAGTCGGCACTAACCCTGTATCGGGAATGACACTGATGACACTGATACTTGCCTCAGTAGTAATGGTTGCCGTTGGACTGAAAGGTGCTACCGGCATGGTTGCTGCACTGGTTATGGGTGGTGTGGTTTGTACGGCACTCTCTATGGCAGGCGGATTCATCACAGACTTGAAAATAGGTTACTGGCTGGGCAGTACTCCTGCCAAACAGGAAACATGGAAATTCCTCGGCACACTGGTATCGGCAGCAACTGTGGGCGGCGTCATCATGATCCTGAACAAGACCTACGGCTTCTCCACCGGCGCATTGGCAGCTCCGCAGGCCAACGCGATGGCAGCCGTAATAGACCCGCTGATGAACGGTGTAGGCGCTCCCTGGCTGCTTTACGGAATAGGCGCTGTGCTGGCATTGGTGCTGACCTACTTCAAAGTACCCGCACTGGCTTTTGCGCTGGGTATGTTCATTCCACTGGAATTGAACCTGCCGTTGCTGGTAGGTGGAGCGGTGAACTGGTATGTTACTACCCGCAGCAAAGACGAGGCGGTGAACGCCGAACGTGGCGAGAAGGGAACTTTGCTGGCATCCGGATTCATAGCCGGAGGCGCATTGATGGGGGTTGTCAGTGCCGCCATGCGCTTTGGCGGTATCAATCTGATCAACGAAGAATGGCTGAGCAACCCGTTGAGCGAAGTGCTGTCAATGGCCGCCTATATCCTCCTGATCATATGGCTGGTTAAAGCCAGTATGCATATAAAGAAAAAATAACCCTTCTTCAAATACCGTGAAAATAAAAGCTATATGAAACGAATCTTACTAATGAGTTTACTTGCAATCTCTACCGCATTGTCTGCCCAGAAACCTGTAGAGTTGGAATTATGGCCCGATGGCGCCCCCAACTCCAACGGCATCACCACCCCCGAGCAGAAATTAGAGAACAACCGGATTTCCAATGTCAGCGAGCCTACCCTTACCGTTTATCCGGCAGCCAAACCGAACGGACTGGCTGTCGTGGCTTGTCCCGGAGGGGGATACATACGCCTGGCAATGAATCACGAAGGGCACGATATGGCAGACTGGTTCAACGCACAAGGCATCACATACGCCGTATTGAAATACCGTATGCCAAACGGACACCATGATGTACCGTTGAGCGACGCCCATCAGGCTATCCGGCTGATGAGAGAACACGCCAACGAATGGCATATTCAAAAAGTGGGTATCATGGGGGCCTCTGCAGGCGGACATCTGGCCAGTACGGCAGCCACCCACTATACAGCCGGAACGCGTCCGGATTTTCAGATCCTGTTTTATCCCGTCATAAGCATGGATCTGTCCAACTGCCATAAGGGCTCACGTGACAATCTTTTAGGAAAAAGCCCGTCAGAAGAGCTAGTGAGACTTTACTCCAATGAACTGCAAGTAACAGGCGACACTCCTCCCGCCTTCATCATGCATAGCAGCGATGACGGAGCTGTACCCGTCAGCAACAGCGTGAGCTATTACCTGGCGCTGGTAAAGAATAAAGTCCCTGCTTCCCTCCACACCTATCCTATCGGCGGCCACGGCTGGGGCTTCCGCGACAGCTTTACCTATAAGCGCCAATGGACGGGAGAATTAGAAAAATGGCTGAGAGAAATACTGTAAAAAAGCAAGGAGATGAATGTGTCAAAACAAAAATGACTGCTCCGAAAAGTTACAGATAGTAATTATAACACTTATTCATTGGCCATTACCTGTCACAGGTGTGGTATAAACGTATTTGAATACCTATACGACATTATAGACCGTTGTGCCGCATGGCCTCCCAATACCTCTATAGAAAAATATCGTGATTTACTTCCGGGCAAATGGAAGCAGACACAAAAATAGCCGCCCCAAAATCTGGACGGCTATCTTTTTTATAGCTTATACGCTATCGCGGAAGGTTGTACCAATACAGAGTTTGATGCGACCCTTTCTTTAGCCTTTTAGGATGCTCAAATTATAAATTCATATTTCCAAAAACTGGATTTTGACACACCCACTTTCTATTTCCGATAAACACCTGCATCTTTATCTGCAGAAGACAAAAAACAGGCATTCGTTTCTCTTTCGCTTATTTTCTTGCGCCAAGTTGAATATCCAAATGATACAAAGCCACATCACCACCCAGCTTGATCTTGTCCAAAATACCCTGAACGGTAGCTTCCTCTTCTACCTGCTCGCGTACAAATCCCCACAAGAAATCCTGAGAAGCCTTGTCCTTTTCAGCAGAAGCAACATCTACCAGTTTGTCAATCAATTCGGAAACATGGCATTCATGCTTGTATACATGCTCGAACACATCCAGCGGAGAAGCCCATTCCTGAGGAACAGCATCCACAGCCCCCACCTTGGCTTGTCCGCCACGTTTCATCACATATTGCGCCAACACATCAGCATGATCACTCTCCTCATGAGCCTGCGCTTTCATCCATGAAGCAAAACCTTCATAGCCTTTCGCAGCGAAGAAATAAGACATGGAAAGATAAAGATTGGCCGACCACATTTCGGCTACAATCTGAGCATTAATTGCGTCTTGTAATTTTTGTGAAATCATAATTTTTATTTTTTAGTTAAATTGTAACTGTTGCAAATATATAATTTTTCTAGCGATTAACACTATGTCTGTCCACCTTTTTATAAAAATTATATTTTATCTCATCCAAGTCTTTGCGATTCAAAAGAAAAGTCTTACCTTTGCACCCGCTAATACGGGTTATTAGCATTAATTCAAATCATTAATTATAAAAACATTATTTAGAAATGGCAACTAAAATCAGATTGCAAAGAAACGGACGCAAAAGCTATGCGTTTTATTCAATCGTTATCGCAGACGTAAGAGCTCCACGTGATGGTAAATTTACTGAAAAAATTGGTACTTACAACCCTAATACCAATCCTGCCACAGTAGATTTGAATTTTGAACGCGCACTTCATTGGGTAATGTGCGGTGCACAGCCTACTGATACAGTACGTAACATCCTGTCAAAAGAAGGTGTTTACATGAAAAAGCACTTGCTGGGCGGTGTTGCCAAAGGCGCATTCACAGAAGCAGAAGCTGAAGCTAAATTCGAAGCTTGGAAGAACAACAAACAATCTGGTCTGGCTACTTTGAAGGCTAAACTGGATGAAGCAAAGAAAGCTGAAGCAAAAGCTCGTTTGGAAGCTGAAAAGAAAGTAAATGAAGAAATTGCCAAGAAAGTAGCTGAAAAGAAAGCTGCTGAAGCTGCTGCCAAGGCTGAAGCAGAAGCCGCTAACGCTCCTGCTGAAGAAGCACCTGCTGCTGAAACTACTGAAGCTCCTGCTGAAGCATAACTCATTTTACTTCAAAAAGAACAGCTCCTCTGATTATATCAGAGGACGCATCATGGGGGCGTAAAGGTTTCGACAGGGACTTGAAGCTCTGATAAGCACGCACAGGCTGGTGGGTTAACCTGTATAAAAGCCGACCATTATCGAATAACATTCGATAGACCTGTAGCTCTCGCAGCTTAATGCGATAGGCGTTCACTAGAGCGCTGAAAAGGCACGGAGAGATTGAACTGGTGACTTCTGCACTCCGTTGCTTCAAAAGAAATGTCACAATGTTTAGCAGAGACGAGGGGTAGCTGTTAAGCATTAATTGCCCTATAAGCTACTTGTATGGAGGGTGGTGCCACCAAGCAAGAGCCGACAATAGTAAAAACACCTAAGCGTGTAGAAAGTCAGTGCAGACAGTTTCTGGACACGGGTTCAAATCCCGTCGCCTCCACCAAAATTAAATATCATAAGAGAGGGTAGATATTATGCCAACATTTCTTTTTGTGATTTACTACATTTTAGTAGCAATAAGTTCTATTGCTTCAATTTACTGTGCTATCACAGTACTTGTAACAAACACAGTGCCATTAAGATATAACCATAATTGGCTATTGTTTATTATACGAGCTGCAGCAGTAATACTATCTCTTATTTTGCCAGGTATTATTGTAGACGCCTTCTGTTTGTTCATGCTTTTGTTAGATATTATAACACAAAAAATATGCACTCGGCATGAATTACCGAGCTTTGCAATTGATGTTGAGAGACTTATAATTAGTGAAGCTCGACTAACAGGAATAGATACGAATGAAAAAAGTATCACAAATTTACGTGAGGCATGGGATCTAGTTTTAAGAACAATAAATTACAAGCTTGACGCTTCCTACTTAGCAGCTATTTGTTTTTGCTTAAATTGTATCGATATGAATAAGGAGACTGACATTGAGATTCCGGAACCTTTAGAGAGAGCGCTTAAGGAAATCAAAGATCCTATTAGGTTATGTACATATCTATTAAAGCAACCATTGTTTGAACAAGGGGCAGTTACAATTGCTTTAATTGTTGCAAATAAAGAATTGATACATACAAAAAGAGGTATTCTTTTGATATCAGAAGAAAAATTCCCAGAATTCAAGCAGGAACTTGATGCATACAAAGAATCGAAAGACGATAGTAAGTTGTATGCTTTCTTATCTTCCTGTGTTGAACCGTTTTCTAAAACTGACACAGCTTAGAGATTGGGTGCATAACATATTTTAATAACCTTAGCAAACTATGTAATACTTTCTTACCAAAGTATCCTATAGATATAGTAAGAAGGGAATGATTAACATGAAATGTAGATTACCCAAACAGCAGGAAAAAGATTTTATCAAGATAATTGAAGATATCTTTAGCCATACTGTAAACTCACGCACAGCTCATTATCAGGCAAGTATAACAGAAAAAGAGATTCCAGAGATTCTAAGACAGATTTATGCAATGAGCATCTTAGCAGCTCCGCACATAAAAAATCTAACACTTGAGCGTCTGGGTAATTATGCAAAATGTTTATATGACTCGTTTAGCTATCCATTAAAGCAGAATAATAAGCTGACAGATGAAGTGCTCAACAGCATTTTACCTTCAGATCAGCTTAGTGCATGATGGCATATCTTAACAAAGGAAAAATCAGAGAATGCTGAATTTATAAGTTACTGTTGCATGTATTTTTGTTGCATTACGCTGTACGCAAGTGCAGAATCTTTAGTAGTTGCAGAAAGTATACATACAGCACTTATTTGCTACTTAGAATCTCTAAAATTGGACTCAGCCTTTGTGACAGGCGGAGCTGTCACTGTTGCATCAAAATGTGGTTGTCTGACAACCAAAAAAGACACTTTGCTTGCTGATCTGCTTTCTCACAAGCCGATTAATCAGGAGATTTTTGGTGACATGTCAACAGCGGGTCAGAAACGCAAGTGGTGTCATCATCTCACAGGTAGGGATTCATCACCTAAACAGCTACCTTTAGCAGAGTTGAATTCCTGGTACATTACATATCTAGCGAGTTTTGCAGTTCTTTATCCTACGCTGGTTTCTGCACAATGCGATGCAAAAATGCATCTAAATAATGTGATCAATAACAAAGGATTTGCATATAAGGATTATCAGATCTCAAATATGCAGCATGTTTGTGAAACATACAAAGAGTCTGCTGATAGAAAAACTGAAGAACTTACTAGAATGCATGAAAAATACGCAGAAATTTCTAAAGCTTATTCAGAGCAGACAAAACAGCTAAAATCAGTGACAAAGAAGCTTGAATCAAAGCCATTAACAGTAGTTGCAAAGCCAGAAGTTGCACATGTTGCTGTTGAGAAAAGCAAAGATTGTACTGCAATCATAGATAAACAACGCTCAGAGATTGCAGAATTATCTAGAAGATTAGATGAGGCGCTAAAGCAGCAGCAAGAATCTGATGATATGATAAAAATGTTGTTATCCAATACCAATGAACATCAAATCGAGACGCAGGTGCTTTCAAGTGAAGATAAGCAGCTACTG